>SDBT01002549.1_pt1 | contig 32073 bp, 47 predicted proteins | sample 2277101 | NCBI WGS metagenome assembly SDBT01 (sample SAMN10404973, study PRJNA504765) | marine sediment metagenome | isolation source: marine sediment core GS10_PC15, 103 cmbsf | place: Arctic Ocean: Southern Knipovich Ridge | collected 2010 | reverse complement strand
ACTTCGTCGTCTTCGGATTCGACGCCGGAGACGCGGCGACGGACCAGCCGCGATCATCGAACATCGCGGCGGCGGCTCCGACCGACGGCACCTTCACTAGCACGGCGTTCCCGACATGAGCGTCATCCTGGGGAAGGTCTCCGACGGCAGGCACTTCATCGGCGGCGGAGGCGGCGGTCCTGGGGTCACTACACCGGGCACCGGCTTCATCAACGTGGCGCTCGGGGAGGTTGAAATCGTGGCCGAGGCACAGGCAGCCCAGATCACCGCAACGCTCGAGGCCGGCGCGATCACAGCAGCGGTCGAAGACTCCGCGGTCGTCGCCACGCCGCAAGCGGACCCGATAGCTGTTACGGTATTTCCAGAATCAATCGTGGCGAAACCGGAGGACTGAGCCGATGCCCGCAGCCACCCCGACGGTCCTGCTGCTCGATCTCTCCCCCGTCGTCATCAATATCTGCATCACAAGGCGAGACAGCTTCGTCTACGGCTTTCTCCTGGAGGACGCCGACGGTCCGATCGACCTCACCGGCAGCACCTTCCTGCACACCGTCAACCCGCAGGTGGACGGCGGCGGCACGGACCTCTTCGCCCTGCCGGCCTTCAACACCCTAGACGCGACCGGCCTGGTGCAGTTTCTTCCGAGTGTCGTGGACCTCACCGTGGCGGTGGCCAAATACTTCCACGACATCGAGTGGACGAACGCCGCCAGCAGGGTCCGCACCGTCATCAAGGGCTTCTACGACATCGGCGACGACATCTCGGGCTAGGAGAGAGAGCTATGGGCACCGTCAAGATCGGCGGCACGGACTTCGAGATATACGACACGGCCGCCGCGTTCAACGACTACATCAAAGCGCACTCCGACGGAGAGAACGCTCGGGATGCGGACACGACCACCAAGAATCGCGCGCTGGTCACCGCCGCCAGGTCGTTCGATCGGCAGCGCTGGTCCGGTGTAGCCACCGATCTCGTGACGCCGCAGCCACTCGCCTGGCCGCGGACCGGGTTGACCGATCGCGAGGGGCAGCCGGTGCCGTCGGGAACGATCCCGCAGGACGTGCTCGAGGGCAATTGGGAGTGGGCAATCGCGATCATCGACGACGGAGCCGTGGCCGGGGAGACGCCCGGGACGAATACCAAGCGCGTCCGGAGCCGCGAGAAGGTCGATGTGATCGAGACGGAGAGCGAGACCGAGCTATTCAAGAGCACGATCGGCCGGACGGCCCGCTTCCCGACGGCCGTGATGGAGCTGATCGGGCTCTGGCTCGAGGGCGGAGACGCCTCGCTCTCGTTCGTCTCCGGCACGGGCGTCACGAGCGGCTTCACGACCGAGGACACCGACTTCGGATTCACGTCGCCCGGGGCGGATGGAGGGAGCAACGCTTGAGCAACCACAAGCTGACGGAATTGAGTATGAAGTGGGCGCAGGACCCCAGCAATCCCCTCGCGATGCCGACCGCCTCCGAGGGCCGGCGAGCCCGACGGTGGGAAAGACTGCGGATCTGGTGGGCGAGACGGCGCGGACGCGAGGAGTTCAATCGGGCCTTCCCGATCATCCCGGTCTCGAAGAAGAGCGACCGCTATTTCACGTCTACGGGGGAGAGACCAGGAGAGAGGGCCCAGCGTCCTGGTGCTCCACGCGTGTCTTAGCGCCTGGGCTGCCCTCTCTCCCGGGCGGCGGAGGCTAGCACTCTGTCGAGCTCTGCGGGACCTGTCGGGCTCTGTGTTGCCAGCGAGTTGCCGATCGGTTGCCGATGCGCAGCCAGCGAGTTGCCAGCAGCCTGCCGCTGTGTTGCCGATTTGGATGCCCTGGTGGGCTCTGTCTGCTCTGCGGCGAACAGGTCTAGGCTAGCGGGGCCTGGCATCGTATCGTGGGACTGATGCCGCCGAGTGACGACGCCCTGGCTGCCTACCGGGCCCCAGAGGCCGAGCACCGCCTCCTCCACGGAGACTGCCGGGAGCTACTCCCAGGGCTTCCTGTGCGGGTCGATGCCATCGTGACGGATCCGCCCTACGGCCTCGAGCTCCTCGGGAGAGCCTAGGACGTCTTACGAGGCGACCGAGGCCGCGAGGTCGCCGCGATGACCCGCGCGACTCGGGACGCTAGAGCCTTCCAAGAGTGGGCGGAGGGCTGGGCTCGGATCTGTCTCGGGGCACTCAAGCCGGGCGGCCATCTCGTCGCCTTCGGAGGGACCCGGACGTTTCACCGGCTCGCCTGCGCGCTCGAGGACGCGGGCTTCGAGATCCGCGACTGCCTCATGTGGGTCTACGGCTCGGGCACGCCCAAGTCTCTCGACGTCTCCAAGGCGATCGACTCCCGGAAGGACTGGCGCGCGCTCCGTGAGCTCCAGGGGCAGGTCCGGACGGCCCGCGAGGCGCTCGGGATTTCCCAGAGCGAGGCGGCCCGCCGGATGAGCTTGATCGGCCCAGACGAGCGCCTGGGCGGCGGAGGCTTCATGTGGTTCGAGACCGGCCTCCGGATCCCGACCCGGGAGCAGTACCCCGAGCTGAAGCGGGCCCTGGGGCTCGACGATAGCTGCGACGAGGCTTTCGAGGCCGCCGAGCGAGAGGTGGTCGAGACCCGCCGAGACACCGGGGGCTCGCCCTACATCCGGCCCGGCCGCGGAGACGGCCACACGTTCGACGTGACGGCCCCCGCGACCGAGGCGGCCAAGGCGTGGGAGGGCTGGGGGACGGCTCTCAAGCCGGGCTGGGAGCCGATCGTCTTGGCGCGACGACCGCTCGAGGGGACCGTGGCGCAGAACGTCCTGACCTACGGCACGGGCGCGCTCAACATCGACGGCTGCCGAGTGGGCTCGACTGTTGAGACGTGGCCGGCAACCAGATCCTACAAAATCGGCCGGAGAGGGGTCCCCGCAAGGGATGAGATCGGACAGACGCAGGCGACAGGCCCCGCGCCGAAAGGCCGCTGGCCGGCCAACGTGCTCCACGACGGCAGCGAGGAGGTCGAGGCGATGTTTCCGGAGAGCAAGAGCTCGGGAGGCGTCGATACTTCCGGCCACAGCGGAAAGATCCGGATGGGTCGGACCAGCGGCCAGGGAGCTCACGCGGGAGGTCTCGGCGACTCAGGCTCGGCGGCCCGGTTCTTCTACTCGGCCAAGGCGTCCGGAGCCGACCGAGGGACCGTGACGAAGGGCGCCCTGCCGCTGTTCGACATCCCGGAGGAGGTCGTCCGGAACGAGCATCCGACCGTCAAGCCGGTCGATCTGATGCGCTACCTGGTGAGGCTCGTGACGCCTCCGGGCGGGACCGTCCTGGATCCGTTCGCGGGGAGCGGCTCGACGCTACTGGCCGCCAAGCGGGAGGGCCTCCGGTCCATCGGAATCGAGATGGATGAGAGCTACCTTGCGACGGCCGCCCGCCGGCTCGAGGAGGACCGCGGATGAGCAAACGCAAACCGACGCGCTGGGAGCGGGAGGTAGGCGGAGAGCTGGCCGACTGGCATCGGATACTCCGGTCGGAGCCCGACGGGATCAGCCACGCAGAGTGGTGCCTGCTCGAGCCGACGATCGCCATCAACGGCGGCCGAGGCCGAGGGACCGAGGGCAAGGTCGAGATCCGGACCCGCGATGGCGCGCTCGTCGAGGTGCTCGAGCTCCTCGAGTGGAACCGGATCCACGAGGAGTGCCTGGCGTGATCCGGGCGAGCTGTTCTCGTTTTAGCCTCTCAAATGAGGTCGGAAAACGAGAACCGACTGATAAAATAAGCGGTCGATTCGTGAATCTAGACGCCTGCTTACACGGAATAGTGGCGAAAGCGTCGCCGAAATATGCTCGCGATTATGCCACGGAGTCGCGCCGATGAGCTTCGCCGCCGAAACCGTCCTACTGCCGGGCGCCGAGCTCAATCAGCTCGGTCGCCTCGTCGCGGTACTCGACGCCGCCGAGCCGCGCGTCCGCCGGCGCTTTCTCCGCCTCGTCCGCGATACCCAGGCCCTGATGCAGCTCGAGCAGATCGCGACGCTGCTCGAGACGGGCCAGGCCGTCGAGGCGCTCGCGATCTCCGAAGACATAGCGCCGGGACTCGCCACCACGCTGGATCAGGTCTACGCCGCAGCCGGCCTCTCGGCGGCAGAGGTCATCCGGAGCCGGAGCCAGGTTGACACGCTCTTCGAGTTCAACTCGGCCAACCGCCGAGCGGTCTCGCACCTCCAGGAGACTCGGCTGCGGTTGCTCGTCGAGTTCGCCGGCGAGCAGCGAGCGGCCACGCAGGTCTTCCTGGAGAGCGCGTTCCAGCGGGGCCTCGCTCCAATCGAGCAGGCCCGCCAGCTCCAGAAGAGCATCGGGCTGACCAGCAAGCAGGCTCGGATCATCCAGAACTATCGCCGGAACCTCGAGCAGCGGTCGACGTCCGCGCTCACGCGGCAGCTCCGAGACCGCCGATTCGACTCGACCGTGGCGCGCGCGATCCGGACGAACACGCCCCTGTCCGCCACGCAGATCGACCGGATGGTCGATCGCTACAGCGAGCGGTGGGTCCGCTTCCGGGCCAACACGATCGCCAAGACCGAGAGCCTGGCCGCGGCCGGCGCGGCGGACGAGGAGGCGTGGATGCAGGCGGTCGATGCCGGGGTGATCGACGAAGAAGACATCACGCAGGTCTGGCGGACCAGCGGGCGCTCCAATCGACGCGACAGCCACCGGGCGATGGAAGGCCAGAAACGCAAGCTGGGCCAGGCGTTCGAATCGGGCGCGGGCGTAGCCCTACGCTACCCAGGCGATTCCAGAGCGGGTGCCGCCGAGACGGCTAACTGCAATTGCGTCGTCGCCCGAGCGACATCGCGAGACGCCATCCGCCAGCGTTCGCCTCGAGTGGCGGAGGCCGCCTGATGGCCCAGAGCGCGGTCGACGTAAAGATCCGGGCGAAGCTCCCTCGCTGGTTTCCGGCCTTCCTGCGCGCGTGCTGGCTCGCCCGCTACCTCGGCTGGAAGCCCTCGGATGCGATAGCCAAGCGAATCGCCGCTTGGGTCGCCAGGCGAAGCTATGTCGAGGTCCTGCCGGCCGACCAGGACAATTCGACCCCGGGATTGGCCCACTTGCCCTAGTTGCGTATCTTACCAGCCGAACGCCGCCGCGAGGTCAGGCCCCTGCCGTGGCGGACCAATTCCGAACCAGCTTCTCCGTTCTCAAGGTAGACACCAAGCTCGGACTCGTCTTCGGGTGGGGGATCGTCTGCTCGAAGGGCGGGCGGCCCTACTACGATCTCGACGGTGAGCGCGTCACGCCTACCGAGATGCTCAAGGCCGTCACCGCGTTCGGTGAGAACGCGGTTAGGCCGACCGACGAGATGCACGACGAGCAGCCCGATGGCTCCGTCGTCCACATGTTCCCGCTCACCGACGATATCGCCAAGGTCTACGGCATCACCTTCGAGAAGGCAGACGACCCAGAGCAAGTCACCGAGGGTTGGATGGTCGCGGTCAAACCGTCCGAGGACGTGCTCGAGAAGTTCGCTGACGGGACCTACACCGGATTTTCGATGGGCGGGACGGTCGCCGGCTGGACGGACGAGAGCGAGAAGGCCGCCTGATGCGGACTGCCCCTGGAACGAATCCGGTCACTCTCACCGGCCTCAAGATCGACTTCCTGTCTCCGGTCACGAGGCCCGCTCACGAGGGCGCGGTCGCGCTCCTGATGAAGCGCGCAGACTACGACGAGACCGCAGAGAAGCGCGCCCACCAGGACCCGAAGAAGAAGCGCCGCCGGAAAGGCGCGAAGGCTATCGACGAGCAGCGGGAGGCGATCCGCAAGCACGACCACTTCGACCAGCTCGAGAAGTTCGAAGACGAGACGCCGCCGGTCGTAATGACCGGGAGTATCGACGGCCACTCGCACCTCGTCTTTATGCGCGCTCGAGCTGGAGAGACTACCTGGCAGACCTCGGGGGGATCCGAGAGCGGCCACGACCATCCCTGGATGCTGACGGCGGCAGGCGACGGGACGATGACGATCGAGATCGGCGACTCAGAAGGTCATAGCCACGTCGTTGATCAAACCGCGCTGAACGCCGCGTTCGCGGCAGCCGCGCTCAAGCTTGACGACACACCGGAGGATCCGATGCCGAAGACAGACCCGAAGACGACCACGAAGAGCGCCGAAGAGATCGCGCAGCTCGAGACAAATCTGGAGCTCGCCCACCTCTACGGAAGCCTGAACGACGCGGAGCGCTCGCACTTCGAGACGCTCGGCACGACCGAGAAGACCGCGTTCGTGATGAACAGCCCCGAGGAGCGGGTGGCCAAGATCAAGAAGGCCACGCCGGCCGACCCCACCCAGGTCTACAAGGACCGGGATGGCCACGTCTTCACGGACAAAGACGACCCGCGCCTGGTCGCCGCCGCGAAGCGGGCGGACGATGCGGTCACCGGACTGGCGAAGGCCCAGAGCGACCTCGAGCAGGAGCGCCTCGAGAAGCGCGCCGCGGAGACGTTCAAGCATCTGCCGGGCTCGGCCAAGAGCCGCGCTGCTCTGCTCAAGAGCGTCGAGGCCATCGAAGACGAGGCCGAGCGAACCGAAGCGCTCGCGGCTCTGGCCGCAGGCGACGAGGCGATCGCCGCAGGCTTCGACGAGCTCGGGACCGCAGGCGGCACCGATGTCGGAACCGGGAGCGAGGGCGACAGCCCGACCGCCAAGCTGAACAAGATGGCGGCCAAGTACGCGACCGACAACGAGGTCACGGAGGCCGTCGCCTTCAGCAAGGTGCTCGAGACGGCGGACGGGAAGCGCCTCTACAGGGAATCGGTCCAGTAGCGGCTGGAGCTATCCAGCCCTGAGCCCAACCCCTCTGAGAAAGCCAGGAGACGAAAGCAATGTCGACCAGCGACGCCACTCGAAACGTGTCAAAGATCGCCAGCGGAGCGCTGACGATCTATCGATTCGCCAAGAACCACACCGTGGATGGGGAGGCGATCGTTGCAGCCGATGCCACGGCGGTGGACTTCATCGTCGCCGAGACGACAGCAGCGGGCGAAAGCGTGCCGCTGATCAAAGGCGACGGAGCCACGGCGCTCATCGAGCTCGGCGGGACTCTCGCTTCTGGCGCTGATGTCGAGCCCGGCGCCGCAGGCGTCGCGGTCGCGAGTGCCGGAGCGGGTGACATGATCGCAGGAGTGCTCGGTCAGGGCGGAGTCTCCGGCGATGTCGTGCAGATCACCTTCAATCCGCGCCGACGGTTCGCCGCATAGCGTCCGGGGGTCCGGTCCAACTTTCCATTCGGTAATAGGGAGACCATCCAATGCCGTTCAACTCGCCGGGCCGCTCGGACGTTCACGTCAATCGGCCGCTCACGCAAATCTCGCTCGCGTTCATGCAGGGCGCAGAGGGGTTCGTCGCGGATCGGGTCTTCCCGACCATCTCGACGGACAAGAAAAGCAACAGCTACTTCACTTACGATCGCGGTGAGTTCAATCGCGACACGATGGAGGAGCGGGCCCCGGCAACGGAATCGGCCGGAGACACCTACACGATCTCCACCGACACGTATCAGTGCGTGAACCGAGCGGTCCACAAGGACATCCCGGAAGAGATCCGGGACAACCAGGACGATCCGATCGACCTCGAGCGTGAGGCGACGCTGTTCGTGACGCTCAAGGAGATGCTCAAGCGTGAGATCGTCTGGCGCGACGCGTTCTTCGTGGCCGGTGATCCGGGAGACACCTGGACGTTCGACGTCGATGGCGACGGCACGGCGAGGTCGGCCGCTTTCGACCCGCTGAGCGCGGCCAACAACAACGTGCTCCGCTGGGAGCTTGCGGCCAGCATTCCGGTCGAAGACATCCGGCAGGGAAAGCGGTTCGTCGGGGAGGCCACCGGGTTCCGGCCCAACATCCTGACGCTCGGCCGGCTGGTCTACGACACGCTGCTCGACCATCCGGACATCGTGGGCAGGCTCGACCGAGGCCAGACGACCGGCCCCGCGGTCGCGACGCGCGAAGCGCTCGCAGCCATCTTCGAGCTCGAAGAGATCCACGTGATGGACGGGATCCAGAACACGGCGGCCAAGGGTCAGACGGCTGTTCACGCCTTCATCGGCGCGAACAACGCGCTGCTGTCCTACCGGCCGGCGAGCCCAGGCGTGCTCACTCCGTCGGCTGGCTACACGTTCGCGTGGACCGGACGGACCGGGGCGACTGCGAACGGCACTCGGATCAAGCGATTCGACATCGACGAGATCGAGTCCACGCGTGTCGAGATCCAGTCGAACTATGACCAGAAGCTGACGGCCGCAGACCTCGGCTACTTCTTCGGCGACATCGCCCAGACGGCGTAACGGCCGCGACGCGGGGGAAAGCGTTACGACTGACTGAGCGAGTTCGGCCCGGGGGGCTGGCGCACCCACAAGCGCCCGCCCCCCATCCCTCTACCACGGAGGACGAACCGATGGCCAAGGCGCCGAAGGTCGTTCAGACAATCCGCAAGCTCCGCCACTGGAAGCAGCAATTTCAGAAGAACGCTCGGTTCGTCTGGCGCAAGGACACGCGCTGGCCCAACGACGACGGCCCCGGCGACACGCTTTATCCGGGTGGCTCGTTCGTTCCTGTCTGGATCCAGCAGTCGATGGGCGCCAAGCTCCGACGCTTCTGGGAGTCGCAGCGAATCGAGCTCTACGAAGTGCAGCCGGGCGCTCGAGACGAGGCTGCCGCAGAGGTCGCGGCCGAGGAGCAGGCCGCGGCGCCGAGAGAGCCCGCGAAGAAGAAGAAGACCACTCGGAAGAAGGCCACCACGCGCGCGGCAGCGCCCGACGGTGACGGGGACTGATGAGCGCGGCGTTTGACTATCTGCCGCTCCAGGGCACGGCCCAGGACCTCATCGACCGATTCGGTCGTGACGCGACCCTGACCCGAGACGCTCGCCCGACGACTGCGAACCCGCCGGCCGGGAAGCCGTGGGTGTCCACCCTCAAGGGCGACGCCGATGCGGACGCAGCGCTCGCGCAGAGCATCGCGGTCTCCGCTGTATTCTTGAGTCTCGACCGGCGCGACCGAGATGGCCAGGTCGTCGAGGCGAAGACCCAGTCGGTGCTGATCGGAGCGCAGGAGCCGCTGCCCGAGGAGCTCGGACCGGACTGGCGCCTGGTCGATAGCACCCGATCGTGGGAGGTCCTGACCTCGAAGCCGCTGGCTCCGGGACCGCTGCTGATGCTGACCAAGCTGGAGCTCGCGCTATGAGCGAGGTGACCGCACTCGACTTTCGAAACTCGCTGTTCACTGCCTTCGATACTTTCTGGGCTGGCCGGACCGAGATCGCGAGCCCGAATAACGATTGGGACCCGGCCGACCTCTCAAGCAACGACGACGCGTGGGTGCGGCTCTACATCCTGGGCGACCCGACCGGCCAGACGCGGTACTCCAACAGCGTCGCCCGCAATCACTTCCAGAGGGCTGGGACTTTCACGGTCGAGATATACGTGCGCCAGAACAAGGACACGGACCTGGCCTACCAGCTCGCCGAGGCGGTCCAGGAGTTTCTCGCGAAGCCTGGCGTGGGCGACTCGAGTTTCAGCGACGTAACCCAACCCGTGGAGAACGGCCCCGACGGCACCTGGTTTCAGGTTGTGGTCGCGGCCTCGTGGCTATACTGGACGGACCGAGCCGCCTAAGCGGGGCAGCACCGTCCCCAATCCAGGGAGATGAAAGATGCCTGTTGAGCCCCGACCCGCAGATCAATTCACTCGCGACAACCTTCTGCTCGGCTTCTCCGTCGTCGAGTTCGAGCCAGAGCTCCCGGCTGGCGGATTCGGCCCGGCCGTACAGCTCGGGATCCTGTCCAGCGAGGCGCTCCAGAAAGAGGTCGAGATCATCGAGCTCGAGCGCGGAGACGCCGGAACGCTGACGGTCGATCGTGAGGTCATCTCGAAGCTCAAGCCCAGCTTCCAGATCGAGACCTTCAACCTGCGCGCGGACGTTGCGCAATATGTCTTCGGCTCGAGCAGCCTCACCCCAGTAGTCGCCGACGCAGCCGCGGCGGTCACCAACGATCCGGTGACAGCTCCGGCCGGCGCAAACGCCATTCGGACATTCCTGGCTCTCAGCCAGGCGGACGTAGCGGCTGGTTCGTTCACCGTGGACGGCGACGCGATCGTGGCCGAGAACGTCACGAACGTCACCGGCGACGGCACGACGCAGGGCGACTATCAGCTCCAGTACAAGGTGACGGACTTCGCCGATGTCTCGCTGCTTCGCGAGCTCGACAGCTCTGGCATTCTGGTCCGGACCTTCGTGCCGCAGGCCGGCGCGCCCGCGGCCGAATTCGAGGCCCAGGTCATCGGCACGCTCGGCACGACCTCCGGAGAGCTCACGTTCTTCCAGGCGGTCGCGGCCGGCAACACCATCGAGGCGACCTATCAGCCGACGCTGGTGGGTGTCGAAGACGACAACTCGGCGGCCACGGCCGACTACATCATCGACCCGCTGCTGGGCAATATCATGTTCCGGCGCCTGGATACCTTCGGCACCCCGGATGCGGTCAGCGCCTTCCGCGAGGGGCAGCCGGTCGTCTGCGACTACACCTACAGCCGCAAGGCATCGACGACGCTGCTGCCGTTCCGGCAGAACAGCTTTGAGGGCCGGGTGACGATCCGCCACCTGACCGACATCGGTGTCAACTTCGTCTGGGCGATCCCGTCCGCGACGATCCGGCTGACCGACGACGACCTCACCTTCGGGGCCGAGGACTTCGCCACCGCAACGCTCATCCTGAACATCAATGACGCCGGCGGAACCAACCGCTTCGGGACTCTCGACCTGAGCTCGGAGCCGCAGGCCGCCGCATAGGAGGACGTCCGTGTCCACTGCGCATCCCCCGCAGCGCATCGTCCCGCTCTCGACCGGCAAGAAGATCAAGGTTCGAACCTGGACGATGGCTCAACGCGCCGAGCTCCGACCGAAGATCGTGGCGCTGCTCGAGCGATTCACCGAGATCGACCTGGGCGCAGACATCACCGCGCTCGGCTCCGCCCTCATCCCGCTGTTCATCCAGGCGGAAGACGAGGTCGTCGAGATCGTCCGGGATTCGATCCCGCGCGACGTTCTCTCGGACGAAGAGTGGGGCGCGATGGCCTGGACCGAAGACCTCCCGCTGCTCGCGCAAGCCATCTGGGAGCTGCATTTCAGCTCGTCGCAGGGGATCGTGGGAAAAGTGATGGGCGGCCTGGCCTCGCAGATCGCGGCTCGCCGAGCCGCCCGACCGCCGGCCGGACCGAACGGATCCCAGAGCCCGACACCGTTGAGGCCGACGCAATCGAAGCCCGGGGACTCGGTTTCCTCGCTCGACGGTGGGGGACCGATCCCGAGCGCCTGAGACATACGCTCACGGACGCGCAGTTCATCGGCTACCTCAGGATCGAGGCGGCAGCCCAGAGGGACGAGATTATGCTGGCCGCCCAGGGGACGCTCGCCGCAATCGCCCAGGCATTCAGCGGCAAGAATTCGAAAGCTATGGCCGCCTTCGGTCGGGCCCTCGGCGGAGACGCCGCGACGGCCGGCGACTCGAGGGCGATGGGCGGCCTGCGGTCGAGGCTCCGCCAGATCGTTGCGAGCGGCCAGAGGGCGTCGTGATCACGCGAACGCTCTGCTTCGAGTACCTCGACGATCTCGAGCTGGTCTTCCGGCCGGCCGTCCTGGAGCTCAATCCGCTCTTCGTCGCCTGCGTCATCCAGTGGGTCCATCCGCTACAGCTCGCGGCCCAGCTCCCGGAGGGCCACCCGCGGAAGCTCTCCGACGAGCGAGCGACGGCCGCGCTGCGGAAGGTCTACGCGCACGGCGTCCTGCTGGGAGAGCTTCGGCCGGTCTCCGAGGATCGACCGGCGACGCCCGACGAGTGGGAGGCGTGGCTCGAGGCCAACCCGGTCGAGTTCGACAGCCTCCGCTCGGTCGCGGAGTGCCCGGAGAATTTCCAGCCTCCCGAGGAGCCGCACGACGAGCTCCGGCTGGGGGTCTAGGTGGCCTCCCTCCGGCAGCTCGAGAGAGACCTGGACCGCCTGGGCGGGCGCCTCGTCGTGGCGGTCACCCAGACGATCCGAGCGGTGACGATCGCGATCGCCGAGGACCTCGTGCCGGCCACGCCGGTCGACACCGGCTTCGCTCGGGCCAATTGGCGACCCGCGATCGGGGCTCCTCCTGCTGTCCCTGTGACGGCCCTGGACCCGACGGGCTCCGCTGCCATCGCGAGGATCACCGCGGTCGCCAAGCGAGCCAAGCTCGGCGACACGGTTTTTATCGTCAATAACGCGCCCTACATCGGAGCCCTGAACGCCGGCAGCTCGCCGCAGGCGCCAGCCGGCTTCGTCCAGAGCGCGGTCAAGACCGGGGCAGAGAAGGGCCTGGCCAAGCTCCGCGCAGGGATCTTCTAGGTGGTCACCGAAAACGTAGTCATCAAGATCAGCGAGCGAGGCGCGCGCGCGACGGCCTCGGGGATCACCCGGGTCGGCTCGGCCTCTCGCAAGGCGACGTTCGCGGTCACCGCCCTGCTCGGAGCACTCAGCGGATTCCTGGCGGTCCGCGGCCTCATTCGCGTTTCCAAGGGCGCGATCGAAGCAGCCGCGAGCTTCGAGCAGTTTGGCATCCGGATCGGGGCCCTGCTCGGCTCCCAGAAAGAAGCCAATATCGCGCTCGAGAATTTCACGACGCTTGCGTCGAAGACGCCGTTTGCCGTCTCGCAGATTGTCGAGGGAGCGTCGGCCCTCGGCGCCGCGGCGCTCGGCAACCGCGAAGCGCTCGAGACGCTCACACAGACCGCGGCCAATCTCGCAGCCGTCACCGGACTCTCGTTCCGAGACGCAGCAGGCAACCTTCAGCGGGCTCTATCGGCTGGGATCGGCGCCGCGGATCTGTTCCGAGAGCGAGGCGTGCGGGCCCTCATCGAATCGATCAAGGGGATCCCGGACGCCACGAAGCTCACCAAGGAAGAGCTCGACGAGGCGTTCGCGGACGTCTTCGGCGCGGGAGGGATCTTCGGCAGGGCCGCTGAAGCTCTATCCAACACGCTCGGTGGCGCGCTCTCGAATATCGGCGATGCGGCGACCAACACCCGGGTCGCTCTCGGTCAGGCTTTCGCTCCGTCCGTCATCAACGCTGCCCGACAGGCGATCATCCCGTTCCTGGAAGGGCTCAAGGATACCATCGAAGAAAACGACCAGGAGATCCGCGAGTTCGCCGCGGCCGTGATCAAGTTCGCCATCCCTGCGGTCACGGGCCTGGTCCGCGCGGCCTTCGCGCTAGCGGCGAGCTTCGTCCAGGTCAGGACGTTCGCGAAGACGCTGTCCGGAGCGTTCAAGGAATTCCAACTCGATCAGCTCTCGCAGTCGCTTCAGCTATTCCAGGATCAGGTCGCGGCTGGCACCCGGGCCGCGGACGATCCCGCGCTTCTGGCGGTCGCTGCAAAGGTCGCGGCGCTCCGTCCCGAGGTTGACGGCCTCGCCAATGCACTCCGACTCGAGACCGAGGAGAACGACAAGTTCCTGGCCGGCCTCGACGCTGCTGCCGCCAAGCTGGGCGAGCTCGACGCGCTCGTCGAAGGAATCGACTTCACCAAGACGATCGGCTCTGCCGAAATCGACATCGAATTGCCCACCGGCGGCCCAGCCGTCGCCCAGACCGAAGACCAAATCGCCGCTCTCAAGAAGGTCGAGCAGATCACGAACCGGCTGCGGATCTCGAGCGCCGGCCGGGTCAGCCAGGAGGAGCGCGCACTCGAGCAACTCGAGCAGCAGCGTGTTCAGCTCGTCGAGGCTGCGATCGCCTCCGGCGACGAAACCGTGGCCCGCAGAGGGCTGCTTGAGATCGAGGCCCAGATCCGGGACATCCGGGAGACCCAGCGGGAGGAGCTTGAGAAGGGAATCCTGACCGGCCGCCAGGTCGTCGATCGGGTTGGGGACATCATCGGCACGAGGCTGGGCGAGGGAGTCCGCAACGCCTTCCTGGGCGAAGGCATCGACGCGATGAACATCTTGGCGAATATCGGCGGCGATCTCGTCCAGCAGTCCCTCAACGATGCGGTCTCGGCCATCGGCGAAACGGTCTCGGAAATATTCTCGCAGCTCGGAGGCGAGTTCAGCGGCGCCTTCGGCAGCGCGATCGCCGGCGCGATCGGGGTGGGCATCGGGATCCTCGCCCGCGAGCTCTCCGGCGGCAGCGCGACCGCTCGCAACGACCTGGTGCAGAGCGCGGTCCAGAGCACGCAGGCCACCCGAGGCGTCGTCGCTGGGCCCACGTCGATCCCGGTCTTCCAGGTCGGGCAGCAGCTCAACGCCGCGCTGACCGATACGAATTCAATCCTCGACAGGATCCTTGCGGCCATCCTAACCTCGCCTTCGGAGGGGGGTCTAGGATCATCCGTGACGGCCGGGAGCGCCTCGGCCGATCTTGCACTGACCACTCCCTCACTCGTCTAGGAGACGCCGCCTTGTCCACTCACGTATCCCCCGAACAGATCACCTTCGAGAACGCCGCCGGCGAGCGGACCATAATCAAGCTCTCGAGCCTGACGGGCTCCGGGCCGCAGCCGAAGGACCGCAACGGTCTCCTGCTGTGGGGGGTCTTCTACCAGCTCGTGGAGCTCAACCAGCGCCTCGGAACCTACAATCAGGAAGCCAAGACCGGAGCCGGGATGACCGGACTGCTCGCGCAGGTCCGGGTGAGCAACCTCGAGACCTCCGAGCGGCTTGGAAAGCTCCTGGAAGTGATGGAGCGCGTGGCGTCTCAAGCCGTGGCCGCGCAAGCGAACGCGCCCGATCCGCAAAAGATGATGACGGATGCGATCAACATGATGCGGAATCTCGGGATGCCTGCGGCGCCTGGAGACGTCGCCGCCGCCGGACGCGACAACGGCTCAGGGGACTGACGCGCGTGTCTCTCCTGGTCACAAACAACCGCAACGCGGCCGCCTATCTCCAACTGAACAAGTGGACCGATGCAGGCCCGCGGGTGGAGCAGTCGTTTCTCAACGGGGCGGTCGATGCTTCAGGCGCAACCTATATCGACCGCTTCGACAGAGTGCTAAGCCACACCACGGCCGTCTCTCCGAACGCGGCGAAGCCAGCGCAATGGGATCCGAACCTGATCGACTCGACCTCAGCGAGCGTCGGGCCATTCAATTCGCCCATCAGCAATGGCGCGAACACACCGTGGTTCGTCTCCGATTACGAGCCGGCGACAACCAGCCAGCGACTGTTCCATGTTCTATCGCAGAACGAATTTCAAGAGCTGAATATCGCAGACCCAACGGCGATAATCGACAGCGACCCGTTCCCTCTGATCACTCGCCTTCAGTCCGATGCCACCGAGTTCGACTTCGCCGCACAGGAGACCTTCGCCTGGGCTGGCACTTTCAATCAGGCCAGCAGCTTCGTCTTCTTTCCGGACATCGACCTGGCGATCGCGATGAACGCGAGAGTGATCGTGGACCCTACGCCTGGAGTGGTAAAGAGCAACGTGATCGTGGCTATTACGCTCTCGACCGCATCGGGTGCCCCGCTCGGAGTCCCTGGACACTACTCGGCGACCTCCAACGAATTCGGTCGGCCCGCGATCTTCGACGAGACCAGCGTGGAATTCAAGGGCATCCAATTTATCGCTGACGACCAGAGCACGCACTCTCAGCCCAAGGGCGAGCTCCTGCTTTTCTCAGGAGTATCGGCACCAGTCACAGCCAACGACGGCCGGCTCTACATCAAGTTCGTAGACTTCAACCCGAGCGGGGTATCGGGAACGCCAAACCGGGTCCACCTACGAGAGACGCTATTCTCTCGAATCAACCTGCTGCTCAACACGACCCCGACCGGCGACCCAGGCGTGCCTATCAACGCTCTTCCGTTGGCGGTCGCGGCGCTACAGCATCCGAACGTCTTTTATACATCGGAGGGGTCGCGTCGTGTCAACGTGATGGGCAGCGATCTCCCCGCCGGCGACGGAGACTCGATCATCGTCTCGTCTTCGAAGGCCGTGGTCGCTGGGATTGTCACGCCGCCGGCGCCGAAGCAGGACCCGGTGACCAATCGCACCTCTTCGTATCAGTCCGATGTGCTAGGCGATCTCGGCGAATCGGTCGGGAACGTCGTGGTCGACTGGACCGCGCTCCGACAGTCAACGGTCAGCGAGATACTCCTCACGACTCCGACGCCTGGCGAGACGGTGACGGTCGACAACGTGCCGATCGACCGAGGCATCGAGTTCACGCCAGGCTTCGCGGTACTCGAGGACGGAATCGCGCTCGTCGAGGGCGGCGGCAACGACTACACCGTGAACGAGGCGCTGGGGCAGATCACCTTCATTTCGCCGAAGCCGCTCGGAGCCGGCGAGGTCTACACGATCCGATACGCTCACACCGCCGCGCCGGCCTCGCCCTCCCACGGCACGATTGTCGATGCCCAGGTCTTCTCGGACATCAACGGCGTCGCGGAGACCCGAATGTCGTGGCCGGACGATGCCACGCTGGTCGGCCACATCGACGAGATCAAGGCGACGACGCCCTAGCGGGAGGACGCCGGTTGGCGAACGAGGACTTGTTCAACCCGCGACTGGCGACCGCTACTTTCGGCGGGACGCAGGGAGACCCGAACGCCTCGCTCGGCGGTCAGCGGTCGATCACTCCGATCGCAGACCACGAGGGGACGTTCACGAGCGTCACCAACGACCGAGTGGTCATCGACACGGGCCTGCCGGCCGGAGACTTCACCGGGGCGTGGCTCGTCTTCCTGGACACAAATCTCAACGAGGTCCGCGAGATCATCGATTACGACGAGGGCACGAACACGATGACCTTCGCCGAAGAGCTCCCATCAACGCCGGTCGTCTCTGACGCCTACTGGCTATTCCAGCCCAACGGGCTGTTCACGAGCTTCGACGCAGACCAGTGCCGGCGACGCGCCTCCAAGCATCGGCTGGGATACTTCTACAACGACACCGTGGTCGAGATCGAAGAATATCGCTGCTACGTCAAGGACATCCGAGCGGGCCCGATCATCTGCGACATCGCGATGGCCATCCACGACTTCGCACAGGCCGAGCATTTCGACGTCACCGACATCTCAGATGAGGAGGAGGCGCCGTCCCTGAACGAGCTCGGATCGCAGACCTTCGGAGCCGATGGCGCCCAGGACTTTCTACACGCGCGAAGCCGAGACCTCGCCGGGCGCTCACCCTATGGGGACGCGGGGCCTGGCGATCAGAGGTCGATCCGGTCCGTGCCCACCACAGGGTCGGTTCACGGAGATCGGCCGCTCTGGGTCCGCCTCTCATTCGACCCGGACAGCCCGATCCCGCTGCCCACCCGAGTCGTCTTCCAGGTCGTCATCGACGCAGACGACGGGACCGTCGTGCCGAGCTTCCTGGTGATCGTGGACGTCGAGGGCGTCCCCGAGTTCATCAACCCGGTCGTCGATCGTAGGCTCCGGATCGCCGGCGGAGCTCGCCTATCCTGCATCGTCACCGACACGGATGCTGTCGGGGAGCCGGTCCCAGGCCGGACGATCTTGATCGAGCTCGGCAGCGGGCCCGGTACTATGAACCCGGTGAGCGACACGGTACAGCGCGACGACGGGGAGCCCATCCGTCGGGTCTACCTCTCGCCGACCGATCCGGGCCAGATCGGCCAGACGGTCACGTTCGACTTCGAGGTGAGCTGAGATGCCGAGTGGGCAGCGCACGATCTTCATCGGACTCGGAACTACGACGACCGCGCAGACCTCGCTCGTCCTGTTCGGCTCGGGTCAGGCCGGAGTGATCGGAGCGCAGCGGATCCTGACGCATCCGGATGGGGTCAACTTCGCTCCAATCAACTACTACAAGAACCCGACGCGAACCTTCAATCTCGACAACGAGGTGCTGCCTGCTCCGATCGCCGACGCGGTGCTGACGCTCGGCAGCAGGCCGGTCATCCGATTCGAGCGGGCCCTCAAGGACGTGATCATCACTGAAGTCTGGGAGGGAGCCGAAGACCGGAGGGCCGCGATGCCGACGTTTCTATTCCGCCAGCTCTACGAGTACCTGCGGAACCCTCCGGTCTTTGATCCTCTGGACCAGAAGTTCATCACCTATCAGCCGCGGGACAAGAACGCGCTGACCTACAACGTGCAGTTCTATCAGCTCCGCGTCGGCGGAGGCGGAAAGGGCAACTCGGACGACGTCTTCGACATCGACGACTTCCGACTCCCGCCTGGAGAAGAAATCAGGACGCCGCTCGAGAGCTTCGATGTGAACCCGACCGGGCTGATCACGCGCGACGTGGTGGTGAAACTTCGAGTCGTATCGGAGGCGGCCTAGCGTGGCGCGGCCTCTGTCGTTCGCGATGGATCAAATTAACAAAGGGGAGACCGAGGAGCGGCGCCCGGTCTACCAGATCCTGGTCTACGACCTCCGGACCTCTGGGCAGACGATCCGAGACATCGTGGTGGGTAACCCTCTCGACGCGCTCACCGGACCGCTCGACATCACCGAGTTTGTCGAGACTTGCAAGATCGACGAGAAGGCCGGGACTTACGCGGGAGCGGGTGTCACGGCCACGTCGATCACGCTTGCGATCAATGACCCAGAGGGGACTTTCGATCCGTTGCTCGTCCGGACGGATGCGACGATTGACGGCCGTTTCTTTCGGTCTGGCAACGTGGTCCGGATCATCGAGGGCGACCTCCAGACGCCCGTGTCCGACCGGGTGATCACGTTCACCGGGCCGATCCTGGGGCAGGCCGGCTACGACCGGAACCGAACGACGGGGCGATCGGTTCTCACCGCGCGAGCGGTCAGCCGACAGGCGACGTTCATCAACTACACCCGGACCACCGAGGAGTTCCTGCTCGGGTCGAGCTACCTCGAGGCCGCTACGTCCGTGGCGGTCAACGAGATGGGCCTGGACTCAGACGAGATCGACTTCCCGACCTTCGGTGCGGCGCTGATCCCCCACAAGGTCGTGCAGCTCGTCGAGGAGAACCCGATGACGATGCTGGCTCGGATTATGTTTCTCGACGCGCTGATCCCGCACTTCGACGGAGAGGGCCGGCTGACGGCCGTGGCAGACCGAGCGACCGGGGCAGCCGCGAGAGTCTACGTCAACCACGACCACATCAAGACCTTGACGCGCCCTGTCTCCGACCTCGAGCCACCGACCACGGTGTGCGTCGTCGGGCTCGACTCGACGCTGGCGCTCGTCCAGATGCCGAGGCAAGTGCTCGCGACGCTCGACCTCACGACCGGCTACTTCACCGCGAAAGAAAAGGTGAGCGTCTACTGGCGAGACGACCGGACGCTGATGGCCAACAACGTCGTGCTCAAAGTATTCGTGGGTGTCAACGGTGGGATCGTTTCGATCGGAGGCGGAGAGTCCATCACCGTCATCCGCTCTGGAGACCCGGACCAGATCGGAATCATCGGGGCTCGCCTGACGGCTGAGACCGGATTCGCTCCGTGGCTCATCGTCTTCTTCATGGTTGGATACGTCGCCGCCTCCGTTCTCCCAGACGCGTGGGCCGGATTCGGCTCCGGCTTCACGATCCCCATCGGCCGGATCGTGCAGGCGATCTTTCTAGGTGCCGCGCTGGTCGTCATGTCTAAGATCGGCCGCGGCAGCTACGCCTTCGTGGGCGATCCGTTCGAATACGTCTACAAGGAGATCCGACGCTGCGCGCGCGTCGAGGGCACCGGGGAGTTCGACGAGAACGAGCTCGTGCTGGAGAACCATCTGGTGAGCACGATCGCGCAGGGCGACCAGACAAGCTTTCAGCAGCTATTCCGGCAGCAGGCCGAGAAGCATCCGCGCCGGATCCAGATGCTCCACGACCTCGGCCTCGAGCCCAACGACATCTTCGAGTTCCAAGACGACGGTTCTAAATACCTTGCGGTGTCGATCGTCCGAACGCTCCAGCCCGACGCGAGCCGAACGCACGCCATCGTCGATTGTCTCGAGGTCACGCCCAATGTGAGCCTGGGAACGTGAGCCGAGAGACCGAGCTGATTCGCCGGGAGTTCCTGGCGAAAAAAGAGTTCCTGGTCGGGACCGTCGTGGGAGCGAAGCGCCCGGTCCGATTCGACGGGACCGCCCCTGGCGCGGCGGTCGTCTGGGTCTGCGACGTCGAGATCGGGTCGAATAACCCTCTGCTGAATGTACCGATCAAGGGCGGGAGCGATGGCGGTCGCTTCTTCGCCGAGCTCGGGAACATCGTGCTGCTCCGCCGCAACCTGCTCGGCCGCTACCAGGTAATGGGGCCAGGCGACCGCTGCGCGGGCGAGCGAGCCACGACCGAATACAACCTGGTGACCCAGGACGTGGCCGCGAGCTCGCGGCGTGGCTTCTCAATTTTCATCGACCCTTTCGAGTTCTATCAGGGGCCGACCGCGATGCTGGGCAACCCGTCGGTGACCTTCACGAACACCGGAGGCAACGACACCCTAGACCGCTCGACCGGGAGCTTTGTGGACGATGGATTCCTGGCCGGCCAGTCCGTCCGGGTCGCAAACTCGCCTCTCAACGCGGGCCTCTATACCATCCTGACGGTGACGATCGGAACGCTGGACTTCGCAGGCGATCCGTTCGTGGACGAGGGCCCGATCTCAGGCGTGACGATGGGCGTCGCGGGCAGCTCGAGGTGGAACGGGCTATCGGGCTTCCCGAGCAAGCGGATCATCGACGCCGCTGGCAACACGATCCAGCCAAGCTAGGAGACACCGATGGCAGTCACGGTCATATTGCTCCAGGACTTCACCAACGGTCAAGGGATCGGAGCCTCCAATTATTTCAACTACGCCTCGGACCTCGACACAAACTTCACGGCTATCGAGGGGACGCTCAACGCGCTCGTCGCCGAGGTCCGAGGTGTCCAGGGTCCGAACCAGCTTCTGCCTCTCGACATCCTGCAGCTCGACGATACGAGCGGGCCTGGCATCACGGAACAGATCCTGGTGGGCAGCCGCAGTTACCTCCCAACGGTCGTGTCGATCAGCCTGCTCACGATCGGATTCGGAACAGCGATCGTTCTGAATCTGCGGGTGAACAACGGGTCGACCGTCAGTCTCTCTCCACGTCTCGGGACGCTCGAGACCGGGACCTGGTGGACCTATATCGCGCTCGACTCCAATGGGGCTCCGACGATCAACACGGCTCCAGCAGCGCAGGCGATCGACATCTGGCGGGTGGAGGTCAACGCGGCCGGCACCGAGTTTGTCACGCCTGGCAACATTGAGAAGGTCGGGACCTGGCAGTTCGGGATCGACGGGGACGATTGGGTCTCGCTCTCGGACGCGACAGGGATCGGCGGCACTACGTTCCCAGCCGTCCAGCTCGACTCGCCCGCTGGCCGTTTCGACCGCCTCGAGCGGCTGGCCTCTGGATTCACGACGGACCTGCAGACGCCGGCGGCGACGATCGGGCCGCTGGTCATCCCGGGCGGGACCGAGGCGCTGCCGGGTCTCGTGCTCGGCGACGGGACCGGGACGAACGACCTGGACAGTGGGTTCAGGCGGATCGGCGCCGACCGTCTCGGCTACTCGGCCGCTGGCGTCGCTGCGCTCGAGGTTGACGCCGCCGGCCAGCTCGACCTCATCACCAACTTCCGCGTCAAGGGCCGCCGCACGGCCGCCCAGACCATCGCGGACGCCGTGCCTGCCGCCATCGTCTTCACCGCCGCGGACGACTTCGACATTGGCGCCTGGCACGCGGCGGACTCGGACTTCACGGTCCCCACCGACGGGGCTGGGGTCTACATCATCAGCACCGCCATCGAGTGGGCGGAGGCCATCACCAACATCCGGGACATCACCGTCGAGGTCCAGCTCGGCGGCGTGCTCATCACCGGCGGCAAATCGAGCGCCCGCCTCGAGATTGGCGAGGACCACGCCAGCGTCATCACCGTGGTCTCGGTCCTGGCGGCTGGCAACGTGGTCACCGTCGAGGTCTCCCAGGACGATACGGTCGCGGCGCTCGGTCTCGACGTCATCGACGCGACGCTCTCGATTGTAAAGGTGGCCTAATTGCAAGTGAACGGACACGTGAAAGACGTAGCGAAGGGGACGCCCTACGTTCTGGCGACCCTCGTTTCAATCATCTGGCTGCTGATGCAGGGCGGCTTGATCGACTCCCGCGTTGCCGTGGCCGATCCGATCCGCCTCGCAAACGCATTCTCCGTTCTCGAGGCGCGAGACCAGGAAGGGATCCCGATGGCTTACTGGCCGCGCCGATGGGGCGGCGTGATGAGCTCGAGCAACTCTCACCTGCGCGACATCTCCGAGATACTAAAGGACATTCTCGAGGCGGAAAAACAGCAGGTCGAGTGCCTCCGCCGGATGGAAGGGCAGCACTGATGAGCAACCCCGTCCCGATCACGACCCAGGCCACGGCTGTGCCGGGATGGCTCAAGTGGCTGGTCGGGACGATGGGCGCGGCAATCGCCGCGGGAGCTCCGACGGCCGCGAGCTTGTATCTGGACGCCAGGAAGCAGGCCCACCAGGCCGAGGCGTATCTGGCCGAGCAGGCCGGCAAGACCGACGTGCTCCGCATCGAGGCGTTCGCCAAGGCCAGCCGAGCCAACGACCTCAGCGACGAGCTCGGGCAGTGCCAGGCGACCGTGGACAAGCTGATCGACAGGCTGGGCGTCTCCCCGTCCGGTCCGTGATAGGATCCCAGCTATGACGATCCGCCGCTGGATGCTCGCCCTGGGCATCATCGTCGCTGCCGTCTGCGCGTTCGCGTTCGTCCAGGCCGTCCGGCCCTCGGCGGCCTGCTCCTACGACGAGCCCTATCCCTGCGACGAGAACCCCCGAGGCTGCACGAACCCCGACGGCTGCCTCGGCGACTGTCGTTGCGACAAGGAGAAGCAGCTATGCGTTCCATACGACTACCCCTAGCCCTCGCGATTCTCGTGGCGGCGACCGGCGCGGCCGCCCAGGAAGACATCGTGGTCCGCCCAGACCCGGTGGGGGTCAGCGCGACCCAGGCCCAGACAAACGCTCTGGGCGCCGGGCTTTCGACCTGTCTCGTGCTCGACGTCCCAGCCGATGGCACCTACCACCTCGAGCCGGCCAACCATTTCGAGTGCCAGCCCTCGTCGCAGGGAGCGGTGACCGATCATCTGGTGACGGTCGCCGAGGGGGGCGGATCGGTGACGGTTCGCGCCGTGACGAATCGGACAGAGGCCGACGGCACCGTCATCGTCAGCGCGGAGTCGCCGAATTTCAAGACGGTCCTGGACGTCCCGGCCCGGCCGGAGATCCTGTCTGGTCATCCTCCGCTTGCGGATTCGATCGGGTGATCGCCACTGGCTTCGACGAGTCCGAGCGGGTACTCGCCCCGCCGGCGGATATGACGAGCGAGGAGTGCGAGCCCCTGCCGGTCTACAACGACGACGGAAGCTGCCTCTCCTGCTGGGACATGAGCTGGAGGGAGCGGATCTCGGCGCTCCTATTCGGCCGAGTCTGGCTGTGGGTCCGGGGCGGCGGCCGTACCCAGCCGCCGGTCGCGATCCAGGTCGTGCGCAGCCCATTCTTTCGTGTCACCTCGGATGCTCGGCGGTGAGACTCCGGATCCATCGCGAGCTCGAGATCGGCCTGTCGCTCTGCGGGACGCTCTGGGCTCCCGGCTTCTCGGCCGTCTCGCTCGAGCGGGAGTGGAAGGCCAACCAGGCCGGAATCTCGTGCGTCCCGGCTGGCTTCTACTACCTCGAGCCCCACGAGGGGACGAAATACAAGGGGACCTACGCGCTGATCGGATCGGAGGTCTCTCACGAGAAGACGCTCGGCGTGCCGCGATACGCTTGCGTGGCCCACAGCGCCAAGACCGGCATCAATCTCCAGGGCTGCTTCGCGGCCGGCAAGGCGCTCAGGATTACGCCGGGCAAGCCGGGACCGAGCCAGATCGCTGCCGGCCAGAAGCCTGGCGGCGACGGTCTCGCGATACTCGAAGACCCGGTCGTGGACGAGCTCCTGGCGCTCTTGAAAGCGAGCCACGAGCGCCACTACCTCTGGATCACCGAGGCGTATCCGATCACGACGAGGGGCCACGACCGGACCGGGATGCGGGATCCCTGGCGCGCGCCGTCGGAGTAGACAACGGGGGGGCGGGCTATGCTCCGGCCCCGAGGAGGGACCACCGATGTTCGCGAAACTCAAGGCGTTCGTGGAGGGATACAAGAGCTATCTGGCGGCCGGATCGGCCGCGCTGGTCTTCGCCGCAGGGGAGCTCGGGTGGCTCTCGGACGGCCAGGTCGAGACCGGCCTGACCGGGCTCGGAATCGTCTTCGGTGCCGCGCTCGCGGCCAAGGCGTCGCGGATCCTGAAGGCCCTCAAATCGTGATAGCTCGCGCAGCCCGGGTAGGGCTCCTGCTGGCTGCCGTAACCTGGGGGGGTGCCGGCCTCTCGGCTGTGGCGAGCCTGGGCTGCGTGGGCGCCGAGGTCGCGGCCATCGAGGCCGCCTCGGAGGCCCGCTCGCAGCTCTTCGCGGCGGAGGAGGAGTGGGTCGCCGCGGTCGTCGATCTCGCCGACCGCCTGACCACTCGGGCCGAGGCGGGCGTGGCTCTGCCGGGAGAGCTCAAGGCGAGCCTCCGGAGCGCTCGAGACGACGGGCGCCGGGCTCTCCAGCGAGCGCGCCGGGCCCTCGCCGCCGGCGACATCGGTGCTGCCAGTTTCGGCCTCGCTCTCGGCGAGCTCGTCGAGGCGACCCGAACGCTGGTCAGCGAGACCCGGAGGCTCTGAGATGAACCCCGTTATGATCGCCACGATCTCCATCGCGATCGGCTCGAAGCTCCTGGAGGCGGTCCAGAAGCACAACGCCGCGACGCTCGCGCTGGCGAGAATGGCCGCGCATCAGCGAGACCCGACGGCCGAGGAGTGGGCTCAACTTCGCGACGCGGGCGCCGAGGCCGACGCGCGCCTGGACGAGCTCCTGCGATGATCGCCAGGCTGGCCGCGGTGGCGCTGCTCGCGGTCGGCTGCTCGCTCCCGGTCCCGGAGCCGATCCCGATGGAGGACTGCGACCTCGCCTGCGGGACCGAGGAGGCGTACCAGGCGACGCTCGAGGGCTGCGAGAAGCTCCGGGCCTGGCCGACCTATGCGGACTCCTGCCTCGTCGGAGCGGCCGCCTGGCGGGCGCAATGTCGTGCGAGGTGCCGTTGAGGGGTCACCCACCCTTCGCGGCGGAGGTCTCGGCCGATCGGCCTTCCGGCCGGGGCCTCTCTCGACCGCTCGGCGACCTCTCGTTATCGTACTCGCCGCCAGCGGCGACCGTCGCGGCTCTTGTACCGGATCTGCTCGTATAGCTTGGGATCAGCGAGATTCCGGAGCGCGTCGATCTCATCCTCATTCTGCTCCGACGCGACTCGTCTCCGACCCTCTTCGCCAGCGACTAGAACGAAGCGGTGTCCCATCATACCAGCCCACCGTAGGGCCTTCGTATCCTCTTCTGAGGGCTTGCGGATCATCGTGCCTCCTCGTCCCTCGAGCAATGGACCCGGGCGGCGGTCTTCGTGTCCGGCCTCTCTTGGCCGGCTCGCCTTACTCGGCAGGGCGCCGTCTCGCTGGCTACCCACCCGATTCGCCCGGGCCCCTCGTCGGGGCTCCCCAATGGTATCGGTCGCCCGCGGAGAAACTTGAGCCTGCCCATCTGTTTCCAATGAGTTGCCGGTGTGTTTCCAATGACTTTCCAATGAGTTGCCGGTTTAGTTGCCGGCGTGTTTCCAATGACTTTCCAATGAGTTGCCCATCTGTTTCCAATAAGTTGCCGGTTGTGGATTCATGTGCGCGACTGGTGCGCGCGGCGGCGGCGGTCGAGCTCTCGCGCCCGGACCCGGGCGACCCTCCGAGCCTCGCCGACTAGGAATCGGTCGATCTGGTCCGCGATCTCCAGATGGTCGCTGAGCGTAGGATGGTCTTCGACGTCATCGGGCCCAGAGGCGCTGAGCTCGTCTCGTATCGCATCGCACGCTCGCCGCAGGAGCGAGACGAGCTCGGACCGATGGATCATCGGCCGAGCGTCTCCACCGATCCGTCCGGCCGCAGCCAGATGGTCTGGAACGAGGGAGACCCGGGCGGCTGGGGATCGCCGAGCGTGGTCGCGATTCCCACGACTCCCCCCGGGTAACGAGAGCTCAGGCTCTCCGCGAGCCTCGCCCAGGCGGCCCGCTTCTCTGCGTCGAATCGGTCGATCTCGTCCGAGATGAGCACCGGAAAGCCGGTCAGGCGACAGAGAGCGTTTTGGATCGCGATGCCGAGCGCCAGCCGCTGGCTCTCCGAGAGCTGGAGCGGGTGCCGGAGCCGCCCCGCGCGATCGACCTCGACGGTCACGCCGCACTCGTCGTCGAGGCGGATCGGGCCGGAGAGCGCGGCGGCCTCGTCGAGATAGGCCACGAAGGTCTCCCGCGCGCTGCCTCCGAGCTTCGTCTCGATCCCGTCGGGCTTGAGCGCCTGCGCGATCGCGTCCCAGCGAGAGACCTCCACCTCGAGCTTCTCACGTGTGGCCGCCCGCGCCTCCCACTCGCCGGTCTCCCTCCAGAATCGCCGCGAGGCTTCGCAGATGCGCTCGCCCAGGGAGATGCTTTCTGCCAGGTCCTGGGCGGAGGGCCCAGCGGGCGGATCGCCCTGGCGGGCAGCCTCGAGAGCCTGCTGCGCGCTCTCGACTCGAGACGAGGCTCGCGCGATCGCGTCCGCGCGCTCCGTCGTCGCTCGCAAGTGAGCCGCCTTCGCCGAGACGCCCGCGCCCATGACGGCCAAGTGGTGGGCCTGGTAGGTCTTCGTGGCCCTCTCGAAGACGTCCCAGGCTTTCCGGGTCCGCTCGAGCGCTGAGACGGTCGCGGTGTCGGCCGCCAGCGCCTCCGAGGCAGCGTCGTTTGTTTCGACGAGCTCGCCGCGGAGGCGGTCCAGCCCGGCCTCGAGCCTCGTCGGATCTCCGACCGCCTTCTCGACGGCCGGCTTCCACACCGACGGCTTGACCGGGCAGCGCATCCCGGGCGGCCCTTTCGGGCACTCGCCCGGCCGGCTGTATTCGGAGGGCGTCGCGAGCAGCGCTTCGACCTCCGCGATATTGGCCTCGGCGGCGCTCGCCGCCAGCCGGGTTTCCGTGAGTCGAGCGCGCGCGATGTTCGCCGCCTCGAGCACCGTGTCGAGTTCGTGCGGCTCGCCGGGCGGCTGGGGCTCAAGCGGTCCCTCGCCGGGCTCGGGGAGCTCCAGCGCCGGCTCAGGCTGCGCCTCGAGCTCCGCCAGGGCCTGCTTGGCCTCGGTGAGCTTCCCCTGCATCGCGCCCGCGCCCGCGCTCTCGAGCTCGACGGCCGCGATGTGGTCTCGCCGGCGCTCGGCCAGGCTCGCCTCGTGCTCCGCGGCCGGCCGGGTCGAGAGGTCGAGCGGCTCCCGATCCTCGCCCAGGGAGAACATCGGCTCTGGCCGGTCGCCGAGCGGCGTCGCGTCGCGGTCTCGCTTTGCTTCGCGTCGCCGCTCGACGGCGGCTGCCTCCGCCCCACGGAAACTCATCTCCGCCACCCAGCGGGCGGCGTCTTCGATCGCGTCCAGCATCGTTTCGATCTCGCCCTCTGGAGACCCGTCGAGGTTGACGGTCACGAGATCGGGACGGACGCCCTCGATCGCGATGACGATCGCCTCCCGCGCGGCCTCCATCGTCACGCCCGGGTCGCTCGTACACGTCACCAGGAGCTCCTGCCGGCGGGCGGGCTCGAGGTTGTAGAAGGCCGTGGGCTCGAGGAGGCAGCGGGTGAGGTCGTCTGCGCAGCCCGGGGCGTAGGGGTTGCCCTGATCCCGCTTGAGCGTCATCGGCTCCTCGTTCGACCAGCGCGTCTGGATCCCGTGGATGGCAGCGTGGTCTGCGTCCTGCCCTTCTTCCGTCGCGACCGATTCGACCACCGACCGCCACACTTCCTGCTTCCCCTCCCGGTCCATCTCGCGGCGGATCCGGACGCCCTCGCACTCGACCGTTACCTCGCAGGTCTCTGCGTCGTCGCGGATCGCGACGGCCGCGAGCTCTCGCTTGGTCTTCGCTCCGCGGAGGGCTCCGGTCCCGATCCAGGCGAATTCGAGAGCGTCCCGAATCGAGCTCTTGCCGGAGCCGTTCCGGCCGACGATCGACGAGCAGGGCGCGGCCAGGTCGATCGTCTGGTCGCCCCACAGATACCAGTTGCGCATTCGAATCTTTAAGCTCACGGGGGGTCTCCTATCGCTTCTGAGTCGCAATTGAGTGCCGGCCGAGGCTCGTCTGGGTCAGTCTTTTCTGGCCGGCGCTTGCGGTATCGGAGGGCGAGGTGGCCGAAGAGCGCGGAGAGTCGCTTGCCAGGGAGCGTCCCCACGACGGTCACCCCACGGTCGCCGCTCTCCGGCCAGCCGCGGTCGAGCACGATCTGCACGATGGCTGCGTCTGGCTTGCCCATCCGCTTGAGGGCGGCCCGGACCTCCCCCTCGTGGCGCCTCGCCATCGCTCCGAAGGTCTCAGCCACGGGATCGCGCCTCACGCGCCGCGCGGACGATCAGCACGACGATCGCCAGGGCGACAAGGCCGAGGACGCGGTGGAGCGGGTCTACCATCCGAGCTTGCCCGGGGCGTCCGCATCCGTGGGCGCGGGACCCTCCTCCGGCCGCTCCGCTCCCTCGACGACGAGGCCGTGGCCTTCGTCACCGCCAGGTCCGTTGACGCCGCGCTCGACTGCCTCCAGCTCATCGTTGGTTCCATCGGAGGACTCGGGCCGGGCCTTCTCGGGACCGTTCGACCGGCGAGGCTTGTCGCGGCTCGAGCGGAGAGCGCCGCGGACGTCTTCGGCCTTCGGCTCGGTGCGCGTCCCGTCCGGCAGGAGAAAGCTCGTGTCGACGTCCCAGACCTGCTTCGCTCCGGCCTCCGCCTCGTCGTCGAGGGTGATCGCTCGGCCGCACTCGCGGCTCTTCGGGCAGAGTTTCAGGACCCGCTTGAGCGCCTTGGCCATCGCCATCTCTGCGTAAAAGTTCGACCAGGCCGGAGAGTTCGAAGCCTGCGAGCGGCCTCGGATACGCTCGATCCACTTGCGGTCGAAAGCGTCGAAAACCTTGCCGCCCGCGACGGTCCGCGCGACGGCATAGACCCACTCAATCTGGTCGGTGGCGTCGAGGTCGCGGCCCTCTTGCGGGATGTGGTGCAGATAGGCGTCGGTGCCTTTCTGGAAATCGAAGCGGTCGCCTCTCAGCACCACGTCGAATTGCAGGTCGGCGATCTGCTCAGACCTCCAGGCGAGAGCGGCGTGACCCCAGACCCCGATCTGCAGCGTGCATTCGCGGCTGTAGGGGATCAGGAAGCACTCGCCCTGGGTCCCGATCTCGAGCCCGAGCGTCGCCGCGGTCATCATCGACCCGATGACGCTACGCAGCGTGCAATTCTGGAGCTCGGGGACGAGCGAAAGCTGGCGCATCGCGATCGACCCGAAGCGCTCGCTGGTCAGATGCTTGGGCAGGATCGCTTCGAGGTGGCGCTTGAAGGTCTCGCTCTGGAGGTGATCGGCTAGCGTGACGGCCGACTCCTCCTCGACATCGGGCTGGTTCTCGTGCCTCAATTCCACTTACGACTCCTCTTCCTGCGCTGCTCGCGCGTATCCTCGCACGGTTGGCATATCCGCGATCCGTTGGCGTTGCGATCGGTGAACGGTCCGCCGCAGGTCCCGCAGCAAGTCTTCCGAGAGTTCACTCCTGCCCAGCCGTCACCTCGCCGGCAATTCTCGCCGCGCGACACCGGCTCCAAGTGATCCGGATTGACACAGATCGGATTACGGCAGAGGTGGTCGATCGTGTCGATGGCGCTCTCCGCCCAGACTTCGATGTCGCCGACGAGGACGGACCGCGCAAGACGATGAACGTAGGCCCTTCGTGAGGAGGCTTCGCCAGTCGGCCAGCGGAGTTGCGCGTAGCCTGCGCCTGTAGTCCCTCTGGCCCACGGCCAGCAGCCTGTGGCCGTCGTCGGGCCCACTTTGGCCCAGAACCGCTCAGGCAATCTGGGGTCGTCCCGGTCCATCGGCGGCGTTTCTCCTGGTCAGGGGCGCTCGTGGTAGGTGGTCGCTCGTCGGCAAAAGTGTCAGCCGCGGAGCTCTCGGATCTCGAAGACGCTCAGCGGGCAGAGGTTGAGGGTCGCCGAATAGCAGCCGCCCTCGACCTGGACGAGATCGACACCGAGCAGTCTCGCCATCGCGTTCCGAAACTCCCGGCTCGCCGCGTCGCGGCCGATCGCGTGGGCGAGCTCGTCTCGAGCGACGGAGCCGCCGAGCAGCTCGCGGAGCGCGTGGCAGATCAGGCGCTCGACGGGCCCGATCTTCCCGTCGATCTTCTCCCAATAGGCTTGCCGGGTGAATATCCCGACCGGGCCGTCCGCGAGCCCGCGGCCGAGATGCTCGAGCACGAGACCGACCGGACCGTCCGGGTCCGTAATCCCTCCGCCCCGGTAGCCGATCAACTCTCGCTCGTGAAGCATCGCGACGCAGCCCTTGAACGATCCCGCCCGCGGCAGATGTCCGGAGGCGTAAGCGACCAGCGTTCGATGCCAGGGCATCGGCACTCGTCCGGTCTCCAGCCAGACCATCGCGTCGAGAATCCGGATGGCCGGCCAACCTATTGCTTCGAGCGCGTTCACCCGATGCTGCGTGTCGATCGTCATCGATGGGCCTCCGCTGTCACCCGGTAGATCGTCGCCGGCGCGCGGCCGTCGTGGTCGATCCCGCACTCCTCGAGCTGTCCGCTTCGGTGTAGGTCCGTGATCCGCCTCCGGATTGTCGAGAAACCATAGCTGGAAAACTCAGGCAGGCGCTCGGCCTTTCGGGCAGACATCGGACCGCGCCGCCGGTACACCGACAGGATGAGCTCCACGGTTTTCCCGACGTGGGGAGCGACGACCCTGGCCGCCTCGTGGCTCGTCTGGGGGTCCGTCTTCCGGACCATCCCCTTGGTAGCGAAGAGATCGCCCTGGTCGTCATCCGGGAGCACTGTCTGCGTGCCGAGAAACTCTATCCAGCCGCACCGGACGCAGCGGTTGGACTCGGTGACCCGATGGGGGACCGCGAGCGCTCCGCACTCAGGGCATCTCATCGCTCTCCCTCACTCGAGCGTGGTCAGGCCAAACGCTACCTGGTGGTGGCGTCGCTTCCAGTCCCACCGAAACGCCCAATATCGGCGCCCAGGCTCCTCGTGGTGCTCTATCCAGAATCGCTCCGAGCCGACCGTCACTTCGATCGTCACCGGCTTCTCGTCCGTCGGCTTGAGCATCGGGTCCTGGTTCAGCGCGTGGGTCAGGCGCTTCGCGAAATGCAGATCCATCATCGCTCGCACCAGGAGAGCATCGCCGCCAGTCGGGCTGGCTCGTCCGGCGGAGACCACCCAGCGGAGCATCCACGGTTGAGGCAGATGACCGCTCCCGCATTGCCGCGGACGCGCCGCGACCGCTTCCGCTTCTCTCGGCAGACGTGCCAGCGGTGCTCGCGTCGCTTCATTCGGCAGGCTCGTCGGAGAGCAGGATGAGCCCCGACCAAATCGCGATCCATCCAGCAGCGATTGACTGCGCGCCTAGAATCGATGCGGAGACGACACCCCACTGCAGAGGCACCGAGATCGTCCAGAGCACGACGGCGACGATCCCCCAGCCGGCGACCTTCTTGAGCTTGTCGAGAGTCGTCTTCATCTGGACCTTCTCCATTCCGCAACGAGGGCGGCGGTTTTATCTGCCCACCAGCGCGCCTCGTTGCGGCAGCCGAGTCCGTAGCAGAACGTGCCCACGATCGAGCAGCTCGACACGACCAGCATCGCAGTACCCCACCAGGGGATCATCGACCTCTCCGCTTCGCGGTCGCCTTCGTCGAGACCTCTCGGAGCGTCCGCGAGCTCGACGCCTTGTGCATCGAGGCCGCCCTCTTCGTGGTCTTCAGCGAGAGCTCGGTGCCGTTGTCGAGCAGCGCGAAGGTCGCGCCGGCCATCGCCTCCCGGAGAATCAGCGTGACCGAGTCTTCGGACTTCTTCGCGACCAGCCTCTGCTCTGCGAGCTCGCGCCACTCGCGAGCCAGCTCGAGGTAGCGCGCGCCCTCCAGCCGGACGGTCGTGCCATTGTCTTCGGGGTAGAGCCGGCGGAGCAGGTCCGC
>SDBT01002548.1_pt1 | contig 32076 bp, 44 predicted proteins | sample 2277101 | NCBI WGS metagenome assembly SDBT01 (sample SAMN10404973, study PRJNA504765) | marine sediment metagenome | isolation source: marine sediment core GS10_PC15, 103 cmbsf | place: Arctic Ocean: Southern Knipovich Ridge | collected 2010 | reverse complement strand
GCGATATTCATTGTAGTAAACTTCAGACTTTCCAACAGCATTCATGAACTTCTTAATATCATCTGGATGGATTTCTATTTCGAACGTTTCACCGTCCATGTAGTGGAATATTATGTTAAATTTCATTTCAGTCTTCATCACCCTCCCCGTTAATTTGTACCAAGAGACGAAACATTTGCCCTCCATCGGCAAGAACTTCTTCATCTCCTCCATTTCTTGATTCATCTATTTTTTTATTAATAAACTCGGTTGCTTTCGAATCCTCACCAAACAGTAATGTGCATAACACCTTGTACTCTGAAAGCGTGACCAGATCGTTAATATCTTTATTCGTCATAATCGTTAACTATCATTGTCATTTCTCTAAGCTTCTCAATAAACGCTTCTTCTGAAGCAGAGATAGAGCAATGCTTGTATCGATGACGCAAATCCGCATCAATATCTGTTAGCGCTGACCAGAGATCAAAGCTTTGTATTGCGATTCTGGCTTTGAACATCTCATCTTCACCGTCAAATTCTAGTTTAATCTTCAATTACTAACTCCTCTTTGCAAAGTTTTTTTATTTCCTCAATCATTTCCCGAATTTCATCGTCGTTGGTGAGTGGATCGGCTTGCACCAGGAATATTTTGTTTAATATTTCACTGGCAAACTCTTTTGTGGTCTTTGGCACTCTCGGTTTGGATAGATACGGAATAGACATCCAATATGAATATTTTGAAATAAGCAATTTTGGGTTACCTAGTATTTCCCACTTCCCAGAAACGTAATGAGCTATCTCTTGGTTACAATCTTGATTGTCTGTTCCTGTCCAATTCCTCCAACCGAGCATTACTATCGTATCGTCTTCAGGGGCGGTCTCTATTGGTTGCCAGTTATTCATCAATAATTCCCCGCATTGTCTCTCTTCGGACGCCTTATCTTTTTGCCATTGCCAACGGGCACCTTCTGCTTCGTCGGCAGTGTAACCTTGGGCTTCTTTGGTTTGTTTTTCATCGCCTTCTGTCATCCTTAGTCTTATGCTCCGTGCTCACGTCAGATAGATAGTTATCCCAGCTGTCGGGCTGCGTTGCTGTGTTGTAAACATGCGTGCAGGCTAGGCAGATGCCGCATTCGTTTTGCAGGACTGTGCGTTTGCACTGCGTGCATGTCATCCATAGGGTTTCATCATTCATCTAATTCTCTTATAAACTTCTTTACAATCTCACACTTATCAAAATCGCCCTTGAAAAACACAAAACAAGATCCAGAATGGTGGTCACCACCGAACACATCTTCACAATTCATAATGTTATATTGTTTAATTGCATCTTTAAACACCTTCATTCCATTCGGAGTGTCGTCTTCTTCAAACCAAAAACCACAAGGGCACAAACCCGCGCTTATTTCTCCACCGCATTTATCACAATTCATTAGGTGGCTCCGGTAGAGGCATCCAAAAAGCCACGTCATCATCACGCGGGTATTCTTTACTGTCATCATCTTCCGCTGCCCACCACACCCCATCATCATGTATTTTTAAAGGACAAAGCGACCATGAACATTCTTTTGGGAATCCATCATCATCCTCATAGGCGATCCAACGATATCCAACGCAAATCCCATACTCTTTGGATATACAAAGAACAAATTGATTTTCTTTTGGTTTTCTTTCTTCTGCATTTATCCAACTATTCATTAGGTGGCTCCGGTAGCGGCATCCAACTTCCTCACTGTGATTATTGTTTTCGCCTCAGCGCCATATATCTTCATCACATGGCATTCAGCAATTTGTGAATCATCATACCACAATATCGTATTTCCAACATCACAAATCCACTTCAGACAGTTGTCAAAATCAGGCTTGCTACTGTGATATAGTTTATTCTTGGACTTAGGCCAGCGCTTTGGCCTAGCGAACACAAAGATTACTGACAGCGACAGAGCCCCATCGAGAGGGACCATCGAGCCGACTCTTGCTCTCATCTGCCACTCTGCGGTTTCCTCCTCTGCGCTCTGGGAGTTGTACGTCTTGGTGCGGCCTTTCACCTTAGAGAAGCGGGGCCGAGCCTTGGCTGTTGGTTTGCCGGGCAATGAGAATGTGATCACTTGTACTCTTCTCTCTTGATGCAAATCTTTCTTATATTCTCCATGACCTTGCACGTTTGATCACCTGCAAGTCCATCAACCATGTGATCCAGGCATAGCTTATCGATATCTGCTAGCATTAGCAGCACCGGCATTGAGTCAAATGTCTCGTCAACTTCGATTGTTATCTTCATAATCTCTTAAATCCATTTTAAAGCCTCTCACTGCGTTATAATTCTACCCCAGTATGATTCGATGTTTTAATCACGATCGTAAAATCTAGACCTATTAAAAGCGCTCCAGAGCCCTAAAATATTCCAATCTGCCTTTCATATCATACCGATAGTCCGCGTTTTTTTCCAAATGCCAAAGCAAAGCGTCTAGGTCTAGGTCAATTTCTTTCAATGCATCTGGATATTTCTGATCTAGACGCTTTTTGATTCCCGAGATGAGGAATTTTACCGAGTCTTCTAGCTTTGCTTTGACATATTTATTCTCGTGAAACTCCAACACTTCCATAAATTCCTTCCTATCCACGTCTTTTCCTTTCGTTTAGTTCTGCTATTTTACTTTCCATCTTATGCTCAAATTGAGGGTCATCAAAACGAATGATTGTTGTGCAGTTTCCCACTCCTCCTCTCAAAAACTCTATGTATTTGTTGAGCTTTGTGATCTGCTCTCCTGCGATCGTCATCCCATCGAGGCGATGAAATCTATCAGCCATAATACGTTTGTTTTTTTTAATACATTGCTCATCGGGGAGATTCGTCTCCCATCCTTTCTCAATGCAGTCCTTCAGCCATCCGAATGGATTGGGGATGTGGGCTGTCGAGATCAATATCATCTCGATCGCATTCCCAAGCTGCTCCTCTGTGAAGATCGACGTCAGTTCAGCTGCTCTGTCGGCTCTGAGTCCTGAGATTGATTTGAGAGGAGGAAAAACAACAACTGGCTTTGAAGAAGCCTCTTTTCCTAAAACGCCTTTAGCAGGCTCTAGTAGTTGTTCTTCTTTCATTACTTGCTTAGAGTCATTAGTTACTAGGGGGCGGTCTTCCGACTCGCGTGGTTCCCGAAGTACGGGTTTTCCGTCTTCCGGTGAATCTTCATTAAATACCTCCACTTCCCTAGGGGTTTCGTAGAAAGTCCATTCTTGGCCGCACATTTGCCCGTTATCGCTTCTGGCAGCTTTTCGGCTCAAATATCCCGCTTTTTCAAGCTCTTTTATACCAGCTCTAAGCGAATCTCTTCCGTCGGTGCTTCTCTTTTGGAGGTCTTTGAAATAGAACTTCCAGTCATCTTTTTTACTGAAAGCATAAAACCAGATCCCTTTTGCCTTCCAGCTAAGGGTAAAATCATTGGCTATGGTTGTGTTTATTGTGAGATATGGGTTATTCTTATCATGAACGACCTTACAAAGTGTCATCTTTTCTCCTTAGGGTTCAGGTGGCATTCTCGTTTAATCACAGGGAACTCCTCGTTCTTTGTGGGTAATATTGTCACGAACTTCCTTTGGTGTAGGTTTGTGGTATCAGTTGTAGTTTATCCATACCGCGATCTCCTCCATGAGATCGCGGTTTTTTGTCTAATACGGTTATAATAGGCTTAGAGTGTTTTTGTGAAGGGATTTCTCCTTGCTTGTCTGCACTTTTTTCATTTTTCCACTGTATCCTGTGGCTTTTAATGACAGCACATCAACCGCTCTTATGTCACCTCGCGTGGCCTTCTCGATATTCCTTGCCAACCTCTTGCCTGCTCTTCTTGCTCCAGACACAATACTCGATAGATGTGCTCTGCTGATGTTGACTGTTTCGGCGAATTCCACTTGCTGTATCTGTTCCTCTACTAGCCAGTTTCTAAGATTCATCTCTAAACCTTTCTGCCATTTCCTTCTGTTCATCGAAGACGCGGTCAGCCATATCCATAAAATCGGGCTTTGATAAGCCATCCAGACAAAACATAAGAGTAGTAGTGCTCAATAGTAATGCAAATGTTATGGAGCTTTGCTCTCCTTCTTCGCCCCAGCTATCTATTAAAGACACGAGCTGATTTAAGCATTCTTCTGCACGCTCTTCCATGGCTTTCTTCTTATTATGATTCATTTGGTTCCCCCTTGGGTATGTTAACACCATAGCAGCCAGTTCACTAAGATTCATCTTCTGCCTCCACCTAGAAGAACGCTGAAAAAAAGAGCACCGAGTGCGGAAAGAATAGATATTTTTTCTTGTCCTTCTTCCTCCCACTTCTTTACTAACGCCTTTAGCTCATCTAGACACGGACGCTCATTCTCTATTTCCATTTGGTTCCCTCCTTGGGTATGTTAACACCATAGCAGGTCTGTAGTTATTTGTCTTTTGTTTTCTTTTGTGTTGACATTGCAACACAGCCCTGGTATATTCATTGCATAACCAAGACGAAAAGAGAAACAGGATGTACTACGCAACGACTGAACCAAACAACCTAACTTACCTCATGGTAGACAATGTTGATTACGGAGCGTTTGACGAGCCGGACTCGGCCTATGCCTGGTTAGATGAGAACATCCCCGACTGGGGAGATAGAGACGTATATTTAGAATCTGAAAATAGAAGAAAAGGAGATTTGTAGACTTGGTTTACGAATGGATAGTAGGATTACGAAAGCAATTACGAAAGGAATCACCAAATGATAGAGAACTACTTAGACATAGAACACGACACACCAGAGAGCCATGGATACATACACGAGAGAGATCTACCTGACCTAGAGAGAATGCGTGAGGACCTAGTAGGCCTGGCTTACGCGGTTTGCATGAGTGGTGACATCTCCTCCTTAAGGGATTCTCTAACAGGCTTATGTGAGGAGCTTGATGTTACAATTCCAGGTGGCACACTAGCTATTGAAAAGAAAGACCTTAGAGACCGGCTGCAATGGCATCTTGGATACCAGCGCGGCATGATTGATAGTTTAAACAAATAACGAGTCGGAAGGCTCAAAAGGAAATGAATATGAATATGATAACGAAAACTGATAGCTCAATATCAGAGCTAGAGAACACACAGAAACTTTGCCAAATGTTATTGGCATCGCCTCACTACAAAAAGATAGGTAGTGATGGAATCTATGCAATCGTTGAGATGTCCAAATCTGTTGGGGCTGACACTATGCAAGCCCTCAATGGTGGCATGTACTACGTCAAGGGCAAGGTAGAGATGTCCGCTCTAATGATGAATACGTTAGTACGTCAGGCAGGGCACTCGATCACCAAAGACAAGAGCAGCGATGAAACCATATGTATTCTACATGGAAAGCGAGCTGATACGGGTGATACCTGGAGTGAGTCTTTCAGCATGGAAGATGCAAAGAAGGCCGGCCTATTGGGCAGTGTGGTTTGGAAGTCGTACCAAAAGGATATGCTTTTTGCTAGGGCCTTATCTCGCTTAGCTAGGCAGCTCTTCCCAGATGTGATCAAAGGTTGCTATGTAGAGAAAGAAATTGAACTAGCCGAACCTTTGGATTCTGAAATGGAAACTCCTGAAGTTGAAACTATAGAAATAGATAATTTCATTAGCGATGCTCAGATAGCCACCATGGAAAAGTACATCAACGGACATGATTCTATACGTGAGCAAGTGTTGGCTTGTTGCAATGACGACTTCTCTACTATCACATTAGAGCGATTCCCTGGAGCGATTCACTGGATAAAAGAACTAGTTTTACAAGAGGAGAAAGCTAATGTCTGATCCGTTTATAAAAGCAGAACACGTGCAAGGCTCTCCTGCCTGGTTGGAGATGCGTAAAAATTACATTGGAGCCAGCGAAGCAGCTTCAGTTATGGGGGAGGATCCGTGGAGGACCCCCCTACAACTATGGGAACAAAAGGTGGGAGTGGCAGCACCACCTCAGCAGAACTGGGCTATGAAGAGAGGAACAGAGATGGAACCTCTAGCGCTCAAGTCCTTCCAAAACGATAGCGGGTTAGAGATGTACCCGCAAATCGTATACCACCCCCACAAAAAATTTATGATGGCCAGCTTGGACGGGCTGACACTTTCTGGTGATATCTCAGTTGAGGCAAAATGTCCAGGGGCTAAAGCACATGCTATGGCGTTAGCCGGGATAGTTCCACCGTATTATATACCGCAATTGCAACATCAGCTAGCATGTTTATGCCATGAAATGCTATGGTACTGGTCCTTCGATGGAGAAAAAGGTGTAGGAATAGAAGTTCGAAGGGATGATGTTTATATAGAGCAGTTGATTCTTGCAGAGGAAGTATTCTGGGGTCATGTAATAGATATCACTCCACCTGATCCTACTGACCGTGATTATGAGCCTAGAGAATCACCTGTCTGGGCAACTATCGGACAAAGAATAAAGCAGATAGATGACATCATCGATCCCCTAAAGAGAGAGCGAGAGTCCCTTAGACAGACTCTTATCGCTGATGCAGATGGTAAAAGCTGCAAGGGTGGAGGAGTTAGTTTAGGGCGCTCATTCCCTAGGGGTAGAGTGAACTACGATATAATTCCTGAACTTGTAGATGTTGATCTTGAACTATATCGAAAGAAGGCTAAAGAAACTTGGACACTAAGGAGAGAGAAATGAAAAATGAAAAAAAAGATATTCAAACAAGTGACATAGGTAAGTTTTTTGAAGATGACATGAAGAATTATGGTTTTATATACGACAGAATGGAAAATAGTATTGTTGAAGGGTGTAATATAATTGCAAAAACTATTTCTAAAACATTAAAAGATAAATCATTTGATGAATCTGTTCACGAATTCATAAAAGAAGCGGTGGCTGATATGATATATGAACATATCCATAAGATGACATTTGATGTAAAAATAGTTATTGGTGGTATGGATAAATGAAATGCCCTGAATGTATTAAAGAAGGTTTGAAAAGTAGTGTGTGTCCAGGTGGTTCCTCAACAACTCTTCTGTGTTGCCCTCCGTTTTATGATGAAGATGGGAAATATCACGATCATGACAGGAATTGGACTACGTACGACTTCACATGTAGCAACGGTCATATATGGGCAGAATCATCACAGGGCTCATGTTGGTGCGGTTGGCCTGAGAAGAAAGAACGGGTGTAAATGGGTATTTATGAGCATGAACGTATTAATATTTATTCTAAGTGTTGGGATATGGCAAGCCCTCACAACTGGATGGGTCCAAAAAAAATGGGCAAAGGCCACCTTTACAACTTTAACCATGGGTTCGACTTTCTGGATCCTACAAACAATATGGAACTATTATGTTTAATGAATTATTAATATCAGCTGCTCTTTTGGGCGGTGGGTCTTATCATGATGTAGATAATAACTTTAATGAATTTACATCAATGATCGAGCAGCGTGAAGATGATCTACGCTCAACCCAAGTAGACGCAACGACCATAGAGGACTCTCTTAATCGACAAGAGCGTCAGTATATTGTGAATTGCTGGCACCTAGCGGTAAACAAAATGAACTATCTAATGGACAAAGCGGACCAAGAGAGCTTCTACATCTTCGATACAGACATTCGCCACGCAGCCGTTGGTGTTATTAGCGGAACAATAGCAGCCTTACCATCCAAGAATCTTTATGCAATAGCTATTGGTGGCTGTCTGGGCGGCCTGGGAAATATTGCTGGAGATTCGTATCTACATTTCCGTAAAGCAAAAGACTATGTCAAGCAGGCTAAGTTTTACGCAAGTGCTGCTGATGATCTACAAGAGCGCCTCTGGCGAGGATAAACTCTAACCCCTTACATATATTTGTGTAAGGGGTAAATAGGAATACAAAAACAAATGAAAACGATGAGGGTTAATGGAAACCAAATTTAAATACATGAGTATTAAGGATGTAGTGGAGTGTGAGAGATACCCATTTAGTCACGGTCAAATTAGATGCTGGTTATTGAATCGAAATGAAAACGGATTAGACAAATCTATTCGAAAGATAGGAAAGAATGTATATTTTCGTTCTGATTTGTTCGATAAATGGATAGAGAGTCACAACAATTGAATATGAAAAACGAACAGTATTTATTATTTAACAAACCCACAAACGAACTCGATGCGTTATGGGAATCGATAGAGAAACTTAAAACCTCTCATGATAAGGTGCGGAAACGGCTGTTCTCTGAAGTTGGGGAATTGAAAACCCAACTTATAAAAGTGAAAGCTGAGAACGAGCGCCTAAAGTTCCACACAGAAATGAAACCAACCTTACTATGGACAGCCTGATATTGAAAAACCCTATCCATACCATACATTTAATAGATGTTTTAGCCGATAAGATTGAAAAGTTAGGAGGCTATGACTTTGACCGACGAACTGCGAAAGAAATAAGAGAACTCTGCAAGGACTACATTGTGAATGACAAGTTACTGAAAAAATACATCGAAGTGGCTCTTAAGTTCCACGAGGAACATGGTAGGGTCACTCCATCTCTTCTGGGTAGGCATCTGAAGATTGATAATTATACAGCCAGTTATGTTGTTGATTATATGAAAGAAAATAGGTTGATAAAATGACTTCCATTCCTTCTACGTCAAAGATGATTCCAATCCATCATCCACACAATCCTCCAACTCCAACCATGATAAAAACAAAAATATACTTTTGTAAAATGGGTTATATCTCCAATAATGATGTTAGAGCGTGGGCGTTTAAACACCATTGCGAAAAAGAGTTATATAAAATTGGAGAATCTCATGGTACCTTTCCTTTGGATAGCGTTGATCGTTACTGCCGCTACCGTCGTATGCTTGAATGTATACAGTGTGCTATCGGATGATTCACTCATTGAAGAAGCTGTTGAAGATGTAATTGAGCACGTGTCGGGTATAGATGTAGACTTGAGCCCTAATTCTGATGAATAGAGATTTTGAATACCGCATCCAGAAGAAGGCGTGCTCAAATTGCAATGAAGTAAAGCCGCTTTACGAGTTCCGTAGATCAAAGACAGCATTCGACGGTGTCACAGTCCGATGTCTCACTTGCGTTAATGCCAGTAGGAATCCTACAGAGATAGAAATACTTAGGAAAAAGCTACCCAGTGACCATACAAAGTGGCGTGGTAAGTTTTGATTATAAAAGAAAGTCTATCTCATCTTCTGTAAAGCCAAGAGATAATAGCTTTCTGGATACGGAGGATTTTAAAACCGTTTTACGTAGATTTTCCCTATGGAGTTCTTCTTCATCAGATTTTTTCTTAACATTATTTTTTTTCCATTCAGAACGACGACCAGCTTCTTCTTTGTCCGTAAGTTGAACTTTTATTCCATTAACTTGCTTATATAAGGCCATTACGACTCCTTTATTCCGTAAACTACAATCTCACCGTTGGCAATATTTCCTGAATCCATTATAATCTGTATTGCATTTACTGTTTCATTTACTTGGTATGAGGTACCTGTTCCAAACGCAAACCTTTTCGCTGCGGATCCAGGAATATAATATCCCGTTCCTTGAACTCCGGTGTACTGAGAAGCATCTGCGGGTTGATAAATATCAATCTCCCCATTGTAATAACCCTCGCCAGTGTCAGTTCCCAACCCATTAGATCCAGTATTAGATAAAAGAACACCTGTAGTTGCCTGTCTGCTATCTGCATCAGAATCGAAACCGCTATTATAGTTTGTTGTTTCAAATGTATCTCCATTATCGTTACTAAATAATAATTTAAGACCTTGATCATTGGTAGCACCATTAAGGTTTCTTATAGTGATATGATAATGGTTATAAGTACTTGTGATAATGGTGTTATCAAACTCAACTGACGAAGATGCCGAAGCGGTTGTGCTCGCTAGCCAAACCCATGCTCCACTACCTCCAATAGCTGCATCCCATGATGGTACATCTGTTGCTACTGTTAATACCTGTCCATCACTGCCTATAGCTAGCTTAGACAGCGTATTCGTTGCTGACGCGTAGAGAATATCACCCTTGGTGAAACCAGATTGCCCTGTTCCTCCATATAATTCTGCTACTGCTGTACCATTCCAAACTCCAGTAGCAATAGTGCCCACTGAGGTGAGTGACGAGGCTGTAACCCCACTACCGAGTGTCGATGCATTTAGAATTTCTGTTCCAGCGACACTTAAACCTCTGCCTGACTTTAAATCTAAACCATCATCATCGATATCAACAATGTCCGTATTATCAACATTGAAGCGGAAGAGACCTTTATCTGCTGTTCCGCTTGCGACATCTGTTTGGAATAGAACATGGTCTATAGTTTTTGCTCCACCATCATAAACACTTTGGATATGAAGTTCTTCTGTGTCTGATGAACCAAGACGTATCTCTGGAGATCCATCATTTACGTCTTCATAATCCGTCAAATCTCCGGCCATACCCAGAGTGACTACTCCAGTGATATTATCCGAATCATCTATCAGAATCGATGAATCTTGGATGCCTTTTGATCCACCGGCGCCGCGTATAATTGCATTATCAGTTAGATTCGATCCGGCTGTAACATCCCCACTTGTTGCAGGTGCTTGAAAAGTTGGTAATGCAGAAGCTCCGTTGCTTGTGAGGACCTCATTGGCTGACCCGACACTAGCAATTGACTGTTGAGCCGATGTGCTGGTGGTGCCTCCGCACAAGACCGCGTACGATGTGTGTGACTGTCGACCACTGCCACCCTGGGCTGCTATGACAGGATTATCAAGGTTTACGGTAATCCCTGCACCAACACCGCTTGTGTTGATTCCAGTTCCACCGTTTACCGCTAGAGTATTACTAGAAGGAGTGCCTGTCCCTGAATCCGTAGTAAAAGATGTGGGTACATCTACATCTGCTGTAATCGTAATTGTGTTTCCAGATGCTGACGTTGATATCCCTGTACTTCCCAATAAATCCATTGATCCAGCTACAGCAGTTCCTGTTCCAGAATCTGTAGGCATTACGAGGTCATCACTAGAGGTTGCTGCTATCGTTATAGAGCCTGCACCATTCGTGACCGTTATGCCAACACCGCCCGTGAGAGTGGTAACTGATGGCTCTGCATTAGCTGTGTGCCCTATGAGAAGCTCACCGTTTGCTGCAGGTTCTAAAAGCTTGATCTCCATCTTGTTAGATGCTGGAGTGCCTGTAGTCTCAATGAATGCCTGTGTCGCATCTCCAATAAGCGAAATACTATCGGATCCATCTGGAGTAACAGCTGCACCAACATCACCGGTAAGGTTCGTAGCATCGCCACCAGCACCTGGGTCTCCTACTAGATCGAGATCTCCACTAATGGGATTAATTCTTAATGGCATTATCTATCCTTATGAATATGTGAATCCGGTTCTGTCATCATATACGAATTCATATTCTGATGATGCACTTGCTAGATCGTTTTGTGGCCATGTTCTTGATGTGATTGCGTTATTTCCATCATACACCTGAAACGAGATCTGCCATTTGGCTTCACTGGTGAGCGTTCCCACTTTTGCTTTACCGATGTAAATAGCGTTTCCGCTTCCATCGTTCTGCGCCTGGATCGCTACTTCGCCATCTGATACGATAAACTCGCGTCTGTCTTTTGCACCGAATTTGAACGGTCTATTTGCTGCTGCTCTATTTGCCATTTTTTATCCTTGCATTTGTGGAAAGTGAACCGGCGGACCTTCTTTTGAGATAGTAGGTGACCCAGTATCAACTACAGTTATATTATTAGGACTTAAATCAATTACTGTAGTTGCAACTACACTTAAAAAATCAGGTGCGTACATTAACCCACCTGGTATAGAGTATGGATTATGCATAATTTCATTTATTTCATTTATATCTAAAACTCTATCAAAAAGTAATGGAAATGCTAAATTTCCTTCCATATTTCTATTAGCTATAGAACGATGTCTACCTATTATTAGCTCTTCATTTCCGAATGCAGTGCTGCCGGTATCAGTTATATCAGATACCCCATTTAGAAAAAATTCCACTGCTCCACTACTACCTACATAAGTTAAGGCTAAAAAATACCATGTATCAGCAGAAATTGCAGTAAGACTATTAAAACTTCCATATAGAACCCAACCGCTATAACCTCCAGTAGTGTTTAAAAATATCCCGTCTTGACCGCCAGAAGTACCCCAATAATAAATCATTTGATCTTTCTCGGTAGAAACATTAGTATGATAAGCCCATATTAAAAGTGTATGATCCTCTGTACTAGGATCTATAACTAAACCGCTACTACTATAATAATATTCTTCAGTGTTATCTCCAAAGTTAATACTTGCTGTCATAATTATGCCTGAGGTATGATGATTGCTGCGTTTACAAGAAGAGCGTCATCAGCTGTTGTTCCTACACTATCAAATGTATCAAGTGAGTCTGTAGATTTCCTGCTCCATTTGACAAAAACAGTATCCCCAGCAACCCATCCTAGGTTAGCTCGTGTCTCTGTCTTGGTTGCTCTAACAAGAGCGTTTTGAGTTGTTCCTGTTGCTGATGCAGCAAAAACTATTGCTGTGAATGTTGCACTATCTAAATCTTCTGTTGTGGCAACAGCTGCATGTTCTATTTGCCAAATAACATTTTCTGATGGTGATGGGACAGTTCTGGCAAACCATTGGATACTGAATGTAATTGTTCCGGTCGTATTCATATCTGGAGGGACCTCGAACTTTCCATCGCAATACTCAATGGTATCAAAGGCAAACGACCTCACTTTTTGTATAATAGCTGTTGTTGTGATCTTCTCAAGTGGCGAAATAGGAGTGTAGTTTACGTCCAAAGCCGATGCAGCCCATTGTACAACAAAATCAGGGGCAGAACCACCACCAGCGCCAAGCTGAAACGATGTGTCTGCGTCATCTGTGAACCAAAGTGTGTTGGGAGTATCGCTTTTAACCCAGATTTGACCGAAGTTTGCGGTGGATGCGGAATCTGCTGCGACCTCTTCTAACTTTAGACCCGTACCATCCCAAAGGAAGCTAGCATCGCCTTCAATATTAGTTGCACCAGTCCATACCGCAATCTGATTGTCTAATGGGGTACTAACATTGCTGACATTACCACCACCAGCTTGTGCTTCCCAATTGGGTACATCAGTAGCTACCACAAGTACTTCGTTATCTGCACCAATCGCTAGTTTTGCTAAAACATTGGTGTCTGAAGCATAGAGGATATCACCCTTAGTCCACGTTGTCTGTCCCGTACCTCCGTACTCATCCAAAATTGCAGTACCATTCCAAACACCACTTGTTAGAGTTCCTACAGAGGTGAGAGAGGAGGCAACGACCGCTGATCCTAGGGTTGTAGCATTTAAGACATCGGTTCCTGCAATGGCGTATGTGTCAGTAGTTGCGATATCGACACCGCCAGAATCCCATGTTCCTGATGGACCCGTAACAGTGCCAGAGCTTACATCAGTAGCACCTGCAAACGTAACCGTAGTTGTTCCTGTGGGGATGCTAATAACCGTGGCATCAGCGTCGTTCTTGATTGTGACATCTGTAACAGAGCCCTGACCTGTTAGCACCAAACCTTCACCAGACGTGTAACCCATAGCAGCGTTATCGTCTGCTGCTGTGTCTGTCGTAGCTTCAACTGTACCTCCGGTAATCACCCCTGTCGTAGTGATTGCACTAGAACCAGTGTCAATCGTTCCAAAGTTTGACGTGATAGATCCCGCATCAAGGGCACCTACTGTTGTTAGGTTTGATAACGTATCGATAGCAGATTCTAGCGTCGTCTCTGTTGTGGCATCAATGGCATCAATATTGCTAAGAGTCATTGTTCCAGAAGAATCTGATAAAATATCGACAGCACCAAAAGCTAGTTTTCCACTTGCAGCAATGACTAAGGTATTATCACTAGTGTCGAATGTTAATGCGGCATCACCTTCAATCGTTCCGTCACCTGTCCATACTCCAACCTGGCTATCTACTGGTGTTCCGACTTTTGTGACATCACCACCACCAGCTTGTGCTTCCCAGTTGGGAACATCTACATTGACGACGAGAACTTCGTTATCTGCACCAACAGCCAGCTTAGCTAATGTGTTAGCCCCAGAAGCGTAGAGAATATCACCTTTTGTCCAAGTTGTCTGACCAGTACCGCCATATTCATCTGCAACCGCTGTTCCCTGCCAAGTTCCTGTCCCTATAGTTCCCACTGAGGTGAGTGACGAACCGACAACAGAAGTCCCGAGAGCGGTAGCTGAAAGAGTTTCAACGGCATTAACCTGTAATACACCACCTGTAGGAATATTCAGATTGTCAGAATCATCAATCAGAATTCCGCTATCTTGAACACCCTTCGCTCCACCGTTCCCTCTAACCAATGAATTATTTGTCATGTTAGCATCAGCAGTAACATCACCCGTACCTGCAACAGTAGTCCACTTTAGTCCAGTTACCTCGGCGCTATCAGCAGTTAGAACCTGAGCATCAAGACCAACAGATAGAATCGTTGGATCTGTTGTACCATCACCTGCTGGAATAGCACCCTTTGCAGTGCCGTCTAGAGCTGTGATTGCTCCTGTTCCACTACCTAGTAGATATGCGCCATCAATTAGAGAAGAGGCACCAGTACCCCCGTGGGCTACCGCAAGGTCTGTGGTTAGATTGAGCTCTCCTGTACTAAGGAGATCTGCATCAGAAAGTGTAGTTCCAGAGTTCTGTAGAAGATCGCCTGTAGTTCCATCAAACCTAGCAACCGCATTATCTGTAGAAACGGCAGGGCCGTCTACTGAACCAGTCCCCGCAGAGTTTACTAAATCCAAATTGTTAGTAAATACGTTCCACTTAGTACCCATTATATTCTGTCCAACGGTTTAGTTTAAAATAAAGAAGATCTATCGTCCCAAACATGTGAAAAACTAAGGTTGTTATTTGCAATCTGTGCGCGTGTAACAGCATCGTTGACATCATACGTAAATTTCTTTATCAACCAAGCCGCATCTGATGTTGCCGATCCACCTTTAGCATATCCTACATAAATAGCATTTCCGCTAGCGTCGTTTTCTGCTCGAAGTTCTCTGTCAAAGAGAGCATCTATTGAAGATCCTGAATTTGAAAAATCCCTAAATCTATTTCCTGACATTTATTCACCCTCTAGGTGGTTCTGTATTTTCGCTATTTGTCTTGCGTTGTAGGAAACTTGTTTCATGAAGTCATCTAATTCTTTGCTAGATTTTCCTGATTTAACGGAACCTAACATTTGCTGATCCAATCTACCAAGTTCATCATCGACGTCTTTTCTATTACGCTTGATATCGTCTATTCGTTCTTCAAAAGCATCTTCAAATCTTGCAAACTTCTCTAAGAGATCCTTTGAGAGATCGACTGAATCTTGCTTGATTCGTTTATCAGATTTCTGGACTGCTTTGTATATGTTTTCGACCTTCTGGTTATTTTCATCCCTGTGTATAACCATAAGATCTAAGACTTTACGTGCTTCAATCAGGAAGTCTTCGCGAGACTTATCATTGTCACTTCGGCACTCTTTCTCTGTCGCTTTCATTTGATTGAGGTCTTTCATATTGGAGCCAAGAGAATCTTTAATTATCTCAATGTCCAATTCGAACAACTTCTGTTTCTCAGCGAAATCTAACAATGACCCTTGATTCGAACGTGATCTGTTATCATTCATTTTTCGATATTCAACCGTATCAGATAATACTTTTGCTATTCGATCGTTGTTCTTTCTTAGCTCATTCTCCACCCATTCCATTGGTGACATGGAAGCCATCTTCTCTTGACACGCAAGAAGTTTTTTATTGAGTTCCTTATTGAGAGCTTTCAATTCTCTTGTCTCTATAAGAAGTGTACCCATGTTATCATAAAGAATATCGTTTAATTTCTTAGACTTCCTTTTCTCTTCTTCAAATGCTAATTTCAACTCATTTAGAGAAGCTTCTAGAAAACTGATTGGTTTTTTTATCTCATTCTGCAAGAGGTTTTTTATTCCCTCATTCGCAAGAATAGATTTCATGTCATCCATTTTTTGCCTTTTTATTATAAAAATAACGAGGGAGATTTTATCCTCCCTCGTCTCATTTAGCTGTTATTGGAATCCGATCTTGATAGCTTCTATCTGGATAGTTCCAGGAGTTGTAGCGTCATGCAAGAAGTGGATGAACGGTACTACTGTATCGGCATCAAACTGGAACGCTGTTGGTGATCCTCCAAGAGTAACATCATCATACTCAAAGGTGACGTTTCCTGATCCGTCCACTAGTACGGACAGCTTGTGGCTTTGTCCATCGGTGAAGGCATCTCCAGAGTCTTCTAATACGGCACCCCCAGAATTTAGTCTGGCTCCATTACTTACTGTATCGACACCAGTAGCAGCGGAAATCCCTATTACAGCGTAATCCGTGTAACTAGTAAATGTGGCGTTGTTAGCTTCAGCTTTTCTGAATCCCATCCAGAGAGGTTCTACTCCAGAAACGTCAGCTACAGTAAGTGTAACGTCAAATCTGAACGCAGCCGCTGTCCGAGCTACATAAGCAAACGGTGAGTCCGTTCTAACAGCTCCGAAATTATATTCAGCACCTTCATTGTTAACTAAGTCTAAAGCAATGTTTAGACCTACCGTTCCCCAGCGAGGGGATATGATAGTTTGACCGGCTCCTAAAATAAATTGTTCCATCGTAACGCCCTGCTCAAGAAGCATGAGGTTAAGAGCACCTGTAGCCCCCGTAGCAGCACCGCCAGTAGTTGCCGCTGTTTGCATGATAGGGTTAGACTTCAGAGTGATGTCTAGTCCTGTAGGGCTTACATACTTTGCAGCTACGTTGTTAATAGTACCGGCCATAGTAATGTTACCAGTACCAGAGGTCATCGTGATACCACCAGCACTTGTGGATGCTGTGAGGTTAATAGCTGTTGCAATGCTCTCTGTCGAAGTGATATTCACTGAGGAACCAGTTGCAATCACGTCGATATCTTCGCCTGCGGCTGCACCGCTCGCTAGAATGTCGATACCTCCAAGTGTAGATTCGATCTTAATCGAGTCTACAGCACTCTCTGTAGAGGTGAGGTTGATACTTGAACCGGTTGCTGTAATATCAATATCTTCGCCTGCACCCGCTCCTGAGGCAAGAATGTCAATTCCACCAAGTGTGGCATCTAACTTGATTGCAGCATTATCACTTTCTGTAGCGGTGATATTTACTGATCCACCTGTATTTACGATGTCGATATCAAGCCCCGCACCCGCTCCTGGAGCTAGAATGTCAATTCCACCGGCACCGGCACTAAGAACAATAGCGTTAGCAATCGCCTCACCACCACTGATATTGGTACTTCCTGAAGTACATACTAGATCTAGATCTTCGCCAGCAGCACCTGCCGCAGTGATATCGATACCACCTGCTGAAGCTGTAAGCTGGATAGCATCCGCTGCGTTCTCTGAACCTGTGATAACGATAGATAGAGCTGCATCGACATCAAAACCACCGGCGGTAGCTGATATATTAACAGCGTCTTCAGATGCTAGTCCCGAAGTGAGTGTAATACCACCAACATCTGATAGTAGATCAAGAGATGCTGCTCCTGTACCCTGGTCAGAGTGGATTTTAATCGTTTCTGAAGTACCAGCGTTAGCACGGATGTAAATAGCACTAGCTGCATCCTCTGTAGAAGTGACATTTACAGACGAACCTGTTGCAATGACATTGATATCTTCGCCTGCAGCAGCTCCTGAGGCCAGGATGTTAACTCCACCAGCTGTTGATTCGATATTAATAGCATCAGTTGCGCTCTCAGTTGCAGAGAGTCTAATAGATCCGCCAGTGTTGGTGATGTCGATATCTTCGCCAGCTGCTCCAGTGGCTGCAATGTCGATACCACCTGCTGTGGCTGTTAGCTGGATAGCGTCCGCAGCATTCTCTGTACACGTAATAACCACAGATAGCGCGGCATCCATGTCGATACCACCTCCCGTTGCCAGCAAATTAATGCCATCCTCAGAGGCGAGTCCTGATTCTAGTGTAATACCACCTGCATCAGCTTCTAGATGGATAGAATCGGCACCCGTTCCTTGGTCAGCGTGAAGTCTGATGGTTTCCGAAGTACCAGCGTTTGCCCTAATGTAAATAGAGTCTGCTGCATCCTCTCCAGAGTCTAGAATAATTCTACCACCATCACTTGAAAGGGTGAGATCATTTGTAGCGCCTGTGACATCGTATACTGAGGCTGCGTTTGACGTAAGTGTCACCGTGCCAGTACCATCAGCTGTTAGGCCTGTAAATGCTCCAGAGCCTGCTGTGGTGCCACCAATGGCACCAGGTGTGGTTAATTGGGCAGCTACCTTAAGAGGTGTCATTGCTGTGTCATCGTTAGTCCTAGCTTTTGCTTGGGCGTCTGTTGATAATTTACCAACACCTTTTGTGCCTTCAGCCCAGTCGGATACACCACTCAACGAAACGGCGGCGACATTTGCAGGGGTCATCGCCAAATTTGTACGTGTTCCTGCTGTTGCTTCCGCATCTGTAGCGAATTCTACAATGCCTTTAGTTGTACTTGTTGCATCGTGTGATCCCATGTAACCTGTTGGATTTCCGGCCATATTCTCCTCCTCAGGAGTTTCATGTTTATTTGTCATCAACCTAGCACCATACGTTTATTTATGTAACAACTAAATTACATATTGACATACGCTGCCGTCCCTGTTATTAGATATGTACATGAAATGCGAAAAATGCGATAATGAACTGTCCAAAAGACAGAAGAGATTCTGCTCTATCAAGTGCCTTAATTCATGGCGCGGACGAAGAACTGGGCAAAAGATACAGATCAACTGCTTCTGTCAGGTTTGTGGTGTCAACTACACGAGAAAGAAATCGCAGTATAAACGTAGTCGATTTTGCTCGAGAATTTGCCAGGGTAAACACATAACTATGGATGTTAAATGATTTGCTTATTTTTTATAATATTACTTCTAAGCTGCTTGTTTAGTTTGTTTTTTAAAAAAGACGACCCAGACGAATGTATTGACTTATGGTGATTTTTTCTTTTCTTTCTTAATTTCTTCATCAAGGGCGTTAAGATGTTTTACCACTGCTTTTTTATTTTCTGACGCTGCTGCTGCAACCAACTTTATGTAATGTTTTTGCAAGGTAGGACTTCTTAAAAGCAGAGCACTTGATTCAAGGGTAGACAACCCTACCGTTGCAGCTCCGGCAAGTGCAAGCTTCTGTGGAGCAATAGCACCAATAAGCCCAAGTGTCACCGGATCCTTTTTTCTAAGATCAACAGCTTTTGATATGAAGTTTTGAGACTTCGATGATTGATGAATTGCTCTATCTAAGGACAGGGCTTTTCTGTAATTTGTAATAAATTTAGGGTTTGTTTTTCCATAAACTTCCACTGCATCATCAATGGATTTAAAAACACTATTTAGAAGTTTTTTTGCACCACGTAATGATTCAGGATCACTTCGAATGGCGTTTAAATCTCTTCTAAACTCTGGAAGTTGAAAGGCTGGAACTTTTCCCCCCTCTACTCTTGCCAGTATTCCATCAATCGTTTTGATAACTTGCTCTTTTTCTTTAACAACATCTTTAATACCACGGTCAGTCAATCCTTTTTTAAGGGATAAAAGATGCTTTTCCATGATTTTCACATCAGCAATAGCGGTTTCAGGAATTGCCGCTGTTGCTTTTTTATAAAAGCTGTCTTTTAAAGCTTTTGAAGCTCCTGGTTTGTATGAAGCTAGGGCAAGATTTAAACCTAGTTTTAGAAACGCCTTTCCTTTATCATCAACAAGTCCCAATTCATGCGCCCCTTCTGCTCCAATATTAGAAGCTGCGGATAATCCTAACGCTCTTAAGAACTTTTGAGGTAGCTTTCCCTTGACGGGGCTAAATAATAATGCAGCATCTGAAACAATTTCATCAGAAATCTCTTCTCCTTTACTCTGTGGCTCAAACACTCCTTCAACGCCAAGAAGTTCTGAAATTTCTTTAGATTTTTTTCTTAAATCTTGACCTGTTGGCAAAAAACCTAATGCTTTCTGAAACGACTTCTGAACGAAATTTGGATCTCGCTGTAACGCCTCCGGGAGTAAGTCATTTGCTTGTGGCAACTGCTCTGCAATGCTTTTTGAAAACTGTACTAGATCACCTGGAATTCCTCCTACCGTTTCTGCAATCCTTAAAGCAGAACGTTGATTAAAACGAGCTACCTCTTTGACTGCCGTTTTGGCTGCCGATAGTCCATAATTAAGAAATCCATCCGGCTCTTCTTCTTTTGAGTCAGGGTATTCTCGGTATTTCTCAAAATCAAATCCAGAACTAGGACTGGAATTAGGGATTGCTTCCGGATCTTCTGTTCTATATTTCTCAAAATCGAATGAATTATTTGTCATTTTATCTCTTTAACTTTGCACCAGCAGCTTGTGCTGATTTAACTTCCTTTTTGGGAACGGTTATTAAAAAACCTTGCGGGGAAAGCATCTGTACACCCCCAAAACCCAACTCTTCAGAAAAAGATTGAAAATTTGCCTTTGATTCTTCGTTCGCTTCTTTTCTAAACTTTGACAATTTTCTCTCAAACCCTTTAACAGGCATACCATTTTCGTCCATAAGAGACAGAGCATATTCTCCCACCTTATTATCAAACTGGGCGTACTGTTTTAAAGTTTGCAAAGCTAGCTTTTGTGCCTTTGGATCGGTTCCAAATCGAGCCATACTTTCCATAAACGTCTTTAAATCTCTATCTGTTATACGTGCTCCAAATAGCTGTTTCAACTGAGGAAAGAATTGCAACTGTGCCGATTTAAAACCTTGTGATTCTACACTCGTCAAGAACCCATTAATAGCACCCATAATACCAGTCTGGCCTTCTGTCATGTTAAGGATAGTGTTTTTTAAATTTGGACCGGTTTCACGATTTTCAATCATACTCTCTAGTTGACTTACAGCTTGAAGAGTACTTTCTGAAGCCTCCGCTTTTTCTGATAGAGTATCAATTTTCTCTGATCTTCTTCTAGCAGCAAGTTTAGCACTCTCGGTTTCTCCTGCACTTAATTCCTGACCAAGAGCCGCTCTTCTACTTCTTAATGTTTTAAGAATCTCTTTGTTTTCAGGTGTTATAGGCATAGAGAGAATCTCATTTTCTAAAGCATCTAAGTTTTTAAGTTGTGCCCCAGAGTCGTCACCTACACTAGTGACTTGATCTTTTGGTAAAAGGCTTTTAACGAAATCCTGCTGCTGTTTCTGCTGCTGACTCTTCAGCCGATACTCAGCCCTCCTCTCAAGAGCCTGTGCCAAAGCACTACCAGCCGTGGAGATCCCCTGCGCAATTCCAGATGTGTCGCCAACTAAAATAGGCATAATATGAGTCCTTATTTATTAGGTTTATTGTTTGGAAGCGGGAGCAGGTCTACCTTGAGATCTAGCTGCATATGCAGCCCCTACCTCACCTACAGCTCCCAGCAACGCACCACCCCATCCTTGTTTCTGTTGGATAATAGGTTCTTGTATACGCTGACCTGCCATACCACCGAGCTGACCAAGCGCCTGCAATTGATTTTGTTGCTGTCCCTGATAGAATTGTCCCATCTGGCCACACATCATCGTACTAAGGTCTGCTGCTGACTGTCCAAGCGCCTGATTCAAAGCAGATGACGAGCCAGCGTTGGCGTCTACAAAGCGTTGCTGAATAGCTGGAAGAGTCTGTTGCTCAAACGTCTGCATAGCAGGATCGATAAAAGCTTGCTGAAAGAGACCTTGGAACTGCTCTTGATCATACGGCTGTAGGAATTGCTGAAACGCTTGCTGAGCTTCAGGACCCAATCCCTGTATCGCTTGATTCAGATAGTCCATCTGCTGTTGAGTCCCCAGAGGGGCATCCCCTATGTGTTTCGTGCTCCCGCTCGGATCGCCCATCTTCCCCTTCCTCTGCGCACCATTCCATGATTGCGCCTTTAGTCTGTTTAAAACCGTATCTTAAACTATGTTTAGGATAATTTGTATGCCAAATACACCGTTTCAGATGACATTCTTTTAAGATCTCTTTTCCCTTATCGGAGAGCAACTTTACTGCTTTGCCTCCTCCCCAATAAGCCCTATCCATCGAGAACGTCTGAACAACTAATGTCTTGCTTAGAGTATCTATGTCACACCAGAGCATTCCTACTACCCTGTTTTCTTCATCCGCAATGACATACAGCAATGATAGTGGATTGAGTTGTGGTCCTGTATCAGTCTGTCTGAGGCAAATAACTTCCTGATATTTATACCAGTCATCGACTTCATATTTCCTATCACGTATCTGTTCAATAAGTTCTTTTGGGATGTGCATAGGTGTGAAGATTCTGATGAATCTAAGCTTATCATGATCTACTTCTTTCGATAGCTTGTCCGACATATCGTATATTTCCTATTAAGTGGCCCGCTGATACTGATCCCTGCTGTGCAGTTGTAAACGCATCTCCGGTATTCCATACTTCTAATTTATAACTGTCAGGTTCTGCGTTTATAACGCATTCAGTACCTGCTGTGAATGTAAATATAGACGGTTGCACGACTCCTACAAAAGGTTTCTGAGATGAAACAGCTACCTTATAAGGCAGTTCTATTTCCATTTTCCCGCTTGTAATTGTTCCGGTATCTACCCCACTCCATTTCACATCGAAAAATATATCTACCATCAATCCTTGGCGCAATACGGTTCCAATTTTATGATTGTAGGTGAACGTTATTCCTCCAAGAGAGTCAACAACTATAGGTTCCCATTTTACATTTCCCTCATCAACACTTCGTTTAGTTGATCCATTTATAGCCACAGCAAGTTCTTCGTACTGACTCTGCAAAGAGAAAACAAGCTCACGCATATAAGCATCTAATTGATCTCCACCTTCTTTGATCTTTTCGCTATGGAGAGGAAGGATTGTTGTGGTTGGAAGTGTCATATTGGGCGATGACTCCTCGGCTTAAACCACGGCATAAAAGCATGGATACGAACAGGATTGCTGGTACCCGTAGATTCTATGCTGATTCTATGCTGATACCCAGTACCACCCGCATATATCCGTTTCCATACCTTGTTAGCGATGTACTTGCGCTCTGTGATTACACCACCTTTAGTATAGGTATCATTTGCAGAGGTATTGACTCCAATTGTGAAGTTGTTATCATCGATTACTGTAACTGAGAATTCTGTCCCATTTACAGTTGTCATTCCAGATACACAATAAAGAAAGATATTATCACCGGTACTCAATCCATGATCATTCGCTGTCACCTGTCCAGGGCTTGCTCTAGATATGCCAGAAACGGTTGCGAGTTCTGTAAGATTAGGGAGCATATTGATTGTCTTTGTCACATATGGACTAGGATCATTATTTACAAAGAACGCTACATCTAACTGTGTGCTTAAATGTGTATCGATGAAGAGATCCACATAACCCATCTGAGACTGTTTTCCTTCTGTCATCCAAGGGTTCCAAGCTGCTGATTTGAGACTGAATTTAATGTCTCCCTCTGTTCCTGGAAGTCCGAGAGTAAATACTTTCCCAGATATATCTCCACCAAGTATGGTTTCTGCCCCTTCATCAAAGTAGAAATCATTTAATGATGCATTCCCTAAATCTTGAAGTGTCTGCTCACCAAAGTCATCCAGCCCAGAATCTTTAGCTGCGCCGCCATATCCAAGAACGTTCATTGATATTTTATATGTAGAAAATGAAGACGATTCTTCATTGTATATCAAAGCAGAATCAGATTCACCCGATTCACCTGATGGATAAAGCATCCAGAGTTTCCTGTTTTCAAAATCTCTCTTTGAAAACACTTTAGAAAAGTCCCCATCGTTGATTTCATTTCCAACAAAATCTTCAATACGCTCATCAATTCTTTGTGTTTCTACACCATCTGTGGCTGTGATCCCTCTTACCCCAATGCCTAATACATACCTATCAAACTGGGCGCTAGTCATCTTGCCATCACAAGATCTAAAATTGTTGATCTTGTCCCACCGGAATGCAAGAGCAGGATCTGAAGTTGGTCTAAGAGACCAAACACTGTCAGTGAAGAACACAATCAATATATTCTGTACGAACTGGGCACTGATAATATGGTCACCAGTAGGAGCATCTACAAACCCACCCTTACCAGCAACAGCATCATCCCACTCATCTGTGAATGCTCCAGAGTTACCTGGCTTCTGTGCTTGGCACCATCGAGCTCTTTGTGGGAATGTTTTTGTTCCCTCGAACGTATGGAGAAGCAACAATCTTTGCTGAAAGGCAAATAGGAGTTTACAACCATTTATAGGCGTCAGGCCGTTGATTTTAGGATTGAATATCTTCGTTATCGAACTGCCTTCATAATAACGAATGCCATCTAAATTGGTGCCCGCCGGATCACGGGCTTTTCCATTTGTGAAATAGAGCCGATAGAGAGTGGTATCATTAGATGATGAAGTAGAAGCCCAGTTGTCTGCCCATATGTAATCGGTATCACTACCACTCATAATATCAACAGTATCTATCGAATCAAATACTTCTGTGCTCGGGTTATACTTACTGGCACGTTTCGTATCAAAAGCGATAAGTTCTTTTACATTCTGTGAATCAATGTATGTCTCAAGACCCATAACACGAATGCCAGGCGTTGCATCGTTGGAATGCTTGATCTGACCAAGCAGGGAGAAACCTTCTCTTTTTTCAATAACTCCATGTCTGATATGACCATTCACAATACTACTGAAAGCATCTTGTGGTAAAAGCCATGGACTGATGTCAGTATCTAAGCCAGTACCAAATGGAGCGATTAAAAAAGATTGGTAACTCATGTTTGACCACCTACGACCATAAAGTAAAAATCACCTCTAGATGATGCGCCACCTGCTGTTGTTCGTGTTATCCTGAACTTAGACGTATCATTCTGCGCCTTGTCTGTTACGAATACATCCCCTGTACCTTCTGCTATTGCCATTACACAGTAATTTGAGTTACCCATCTTACTAGCCGAGAAACTTATTTCGTAATAGTCAGGTGAGCCGGCGTTAAATGTAACTCCAGATAAGCCACCACTTGAAGGAGATATTGACAAACTCGAATCAATTACAAATCCCCATGCAGCCACGAAGTTGTTTTCATCATAAGATCTTGTTCCTTCGTTGTGTGAGAAGCTCTCGAATCCAATATCTGTAATATCAGATCCAAGCCTACCACCTTGAGTTACTGGCACAACTGCGCCAGCTGGGGCTCGGATAAATGCCTCTTGAACACTATTCGTATCATCCTTCCTGCTATAAAGATAAGTGGTAGCTCCAATCACAACTGGGTCTGCTGCCGAAGCAATAACATCTCTATCACCCAATAGAACGGCCCTTTGAAATATCGGAGTGCCTGAAGTCTCATCAGCTTCTTCAATAGCTGACCAATTATCTGTAATAACTCCAGATAAGGTTCTCAGCTTCTCGGTTGTAGAGGGTAACGCCTTGTTCCAAACCATATTATCTCCTAAAACATTGGTAAGGCACGCGACGATTCTAGATCGATATGCGTGCGCTTAAGTATGTAATTAATCTGTTCTTTGTAGAGCACTGTAAGCTCGCTGTAGCGATCCATTTCCCCAAAGTCACTAGCAATGCGTCTGGCTGCCCCAAACGCGATAGAGGGCCCCCATTCTTCTTGTAAGGGCTTATCTGTAGATAGAATAAATGTCGTCTGATTCGCGCCAGATACCGGCTTTACATATGATAGAGACCATGCCTTGATGCGGAAGCGGTAAGCTCTGTCAGGTATTGGGAAGAACTTAAACTTATTCTCGAACATCAAAACGGAAGTCGAGAAGCCAGATCTGAACTGGATATAACTTACCTGAACCACATTATTTGCTGTTGGAGCTGTATTAAATGTAACATTCAACACACCCGTAGAGTAGTTGATATCACCTGAACCACCCTTATCACCTGTTAATGTACCGGTTCCATCCCCATCATCCGTATCTGTAAGCACTTCCACTTTATCATCTACAATTATTGAACCTGGAACAATAGGCAGTCCTGAAAGTGTTGTGGAAAATGCTGTAATGATCTGTGTGACTGTTCCACTACTTGCATAAACTGCGAAAGCTGATGTATCAGTCCCTGTAGTTATTGTATTGGCTGTTTTGGATGCAATGGTGAAAGTACCGTTTAAAGTGGTACCTGCACCGGTTTCGGTTATCCCTGATACAGTGATTGAATCTCCACCGTTGAATCCTGTCGTTGTGGATACGGTAAGTACACCGGGATTTGCATTTGTAAAGCCGGTAATCGCAGCGGTAGCAGGCACAGCCCACGGTGATACCCTTGTGATATTCTCCGGGTTATCCCTGTAGAACGCATCCGGGTTCTGATAAAAGAGAATCTCTCTCCGATCAAGTGTGGCATCGGGGACAAAGTTTGTGAAATTAGCAGGGAAGTCATAATCCTGGGTATCCGCTGTTGTATTGAACTCATGCAACGTATAGTTACGATTGAGTTTAACTTCAGCAGGAAACTCGAATTGAAAGTATTTATTTATGTACTCATCAATCTGACTATTACTGAGTTCAGAAACAGAAAGCCTTCCGCTTACCTGTCTAGTCTTCGTTCTAATCTCTGATAGCGTCCAATTGGCCATGATTATTCCCCATGTAAACCGGTTTTACATCATGCAAATAGTTGTCTGCACTGGAAACGTGACTTATACCCTTTAAGGGTCTTTTCCATCTGACCTTCGCCATTGGGCTTATATCCCCAAATAGGCGTCTGTCTTGACTCTACGTGCTGAGTAATCTCTCTGCGGAGATTGTATTTACCACCGTGAATCAATGTAAAGGTCTCTGGCTTACGTGCACTTCCGAACACGAACTTTAGAGCAACACCTGGCTCTTCCAGATTGAAGAATTCTACATTAAGTACTTCAGCAAGCCACTTCTTTTTGCGGTCTTTCTCGTCTTGTACAATATTTGGTGCTTCTTTTACGGTCATATTATTCCTTTTGTAAAAATGGGGAAGCCAGGAACCACCAGCCCCCCCATAAAATTATGTCACGGACTCAGAGCTACGACAAACCATTACCATAACTGCGTTATTGGCTCCTACTGGAGTTGTTCCAATAGTAATGCCACGAATAGAAAAGTTCTCTTGAGCAATAGGGACACTATTGGTGTCACTAATACGAGAAACTACACCACCACTTACATAGACCGCATCACTAGATGTGTTCTGGTCCATTGTAATAGTCGTTGCAGTAAGAGAAGCAATGGTGAAGGTACGTCTGTTAAGAGACGCTCCTGAACCGCTTTCTGCTACACGTTCAACTGCAATGGTATCACCAGCTGCAAAGCCAGCTACCGCAGTGTTACCACAGGTCATAACACCCGGGTTAGCATTGGTAAAAGCAGACATCGTTGCACCATAGTTTGAACTCTGGGACAACGGTGTAAAGCCGTTAGTTGTTGCAAATGAACCAGCATCAACATCATGTACTGATGCGTCTGCCATTTGGTCGTTCCAGTTCCAGGAACCGCCATTAGTTGTATCGATTGTCGTAACATCTGATACGACGAAACCCACATCTTGATCACGAGCCAATGCAGAAGCTGCATTAGTCCAGGTAAATGTCTTCTGTTGCATAATAAAGCCTCCTTTTAGCTATGTGTTGCTTGTAGGTTCAACATGAACGCATCGTTTAGAATCCTGCTCACGAAGGGATGTTGCCACTGGCTCTGTTACTTCGGCCCCTTCAGACCTTATGACCATCTCTTGATGGCGGGGGTGGCGCTTCAACCTCCCCTCTCACTCTTTACAAGTGAGGTCAGACTATCGCTTCCGCTTACGCGGCCAAATCACTTAGTCGTTCACGGTCTCCGCAGAGTTCCGCCCTGTCACCATAGCTTTCGCCGTAGGCTTCCAAGTCAATCAGATTTGGTTTTACGTGAGCTGACACTTTACCCACGGTTCCACGTTGATGCAACGGATCGGCGCTACCAGCAGAACCCAAAGGTTCCACGTAGAACTCACCCGTTTCACTTCCGAGGTGTACAACTGCGTATGCTTCTTTACCGATGATAAAGTTGTCATAAACTGCTGTGGCTGCGCTAGATACGCTCCCAATTGACGTAAATAACCACCTAATATTTCCAGTGGTCCCCCACTCGCTTTCTAATACAGATTGCTGGTTAGGGTACTGTGAGCTATGCACAAAGTTAGAAACAGCCTCTAGATCATCTAGTAGAGCAGTATCAATGTAAGCCCAAAAAGCTGGTCTTACGGGCGCTGTTCCGAACGCATCACGTCCAACTACCACTTCTGAGATCATTTCTGAATCATTGCCCAAAAGTGTGAATACCGCACTGTCAAGATCAGCCTTAGTCAACTCTGTTGGAGTTCCGCCATTGACACCTGATGCAGCCTGAATCGTAGAAGCTGTAGAAGCTAAAACGTCTTTGGTTACCTCGTCGATGGTCTGTCCTAAATTTTGTGCCAAAAGCCTAGCGGCCTCGTTAAGCACCCTATCTTCAACGGTTAGCTCTACTTGGTTCGTGATGGTCACGAAGTTACCGTAGAAATCTACTCGAGCCTTGATGTCAGTAGCAGATAGAGCAGCGCCTGGAGGCGAAATTCCATCAACAAGAGGCACAGGAACCGTAGGCAATTTTGCGTAGCGACGAAAGACAATCGTGTCGCCTTCCTTCTCAGGTAGTATGCGTTTTTGCGCAAACTTAGTATGAATTAGTTGTGGGTATGCCGTCATTAGTAAAAGGCGATCATAATATTCTCTTACTGCTGGAGGCAAAGCTGCTATATTAGTAATAGCCATGGCTGCTTTCCTTAATTAACTAGTTAAAAACGTCCCAGATTCCTATTAGCCTTCTTCATAAATTCCGCGTCTGACATGTTCTTATAACTACTTACTTGTGACTGAGGAGATGTTCCACCGACAGCTGATAAACTTCCGGCCCTCTGGCCATTATCAATGATTCGCTGTGCTTCGGTAGACTTCTTGACCTCATGGTTAGCTTCTCTGTAAGAGTCACTGTTTTTCGCGAGATAGTAAGCAAGTTCATATCTGTTAGCATCGTTCTGAAGAGTGGTTTTCAGAGCTGGATTCTTTGCGACTACATCTGGTAGGTACTTGGTAACCACATCGTTGTAATCTGTATGCTTCTGTTGCATCCGCAGCTCTTCAACGCTGGATTGATAATTCTGCTGGATCTTGCCCATAAACTTCTTGGCTTCACCAACAGTCAAAACATCGTCATCAGACATATCAGCATACTCATCTTGCTTTGGAGCTTCTTGAGTAATTTGATTTGCCTGCATCAAAGATACGTGATCTTGAAGCATCTTATTTTGCTCTTGAAGTTGCTGACGCTCACGTCTCTCAGCTTGTAAAGCCGTTACGGGTACCATTTCTGGTGCCTGCTCCGCTTGAGACTGTTCCTGTACTACAACTCCCGGATCGGCGGCATCCGCTATCATCTCGCCCGTCTCTGCTACTGGACTTGCCATATAGTTTCCTTTCTCGCCCGTAAGTCGGCGGCACTATCTTTGGTTATACGCATACGCACCTGCAATATCACGGCGCCCTGTTTGAACTACGGGATTAATCTCGAAGCCCAAATGTGGAGCCAATCGTTCATGGTCAATGGGTATGTCATGCACGTTAATCTGGTGATCAATGATGTCTCCCTCTTTCACCTCAAGGATGATGGTGCCAAGTAATGGCGTCGGTTTCTTATCATAATCTTTTATCAAACGGATCAGTACGTACTCTCCTGTATCCATCTTAATCTTGGCCGGTCTGTGGTGAATTACAATCCAGTAGTGACCTTTAGGTCGTCTGTTCAAGATGTCTTGGACCTCTTGATCATCCGCTTTCATCATCTCTTGGACTGTCTCTCCTAACTCCTGTACCATTACTAATTCCTGTTAGTACTTGTATTCGAAGGCTTTGTTGTCGTAGCCTTTGTATTCCATTCCAGATCTCTGAAGACGACCCATGTCGAACTTCTGTGCATCTGTTTGAATCGCGGAAGTGTTGCCGTGATTTTTCATAAGTTTTCCGGACTTAGCGCCCATCATCTTTTTATAGTCCTTCATTTTGGACCTCCTGTTGTTGTGGGTTTGTTGCCCCTGGAGGCGGACCTCCCGCCACAGCGGCAGAAATAGAGACATTGTCGGCTTTGAGCTGCTCTTCTTCTTGCTTGTTCTGCTCTCTAAGCATGGCAGAAAGTAGAAGCTCCTCTTTAGCTGTCCGTACATCGATTTCATCAAGCTCTTTGACTGCTCTGACTTGATCGAGAACGGCTTGTGTTCTGTTCTGGATAGCTTCGCTTGATCGCTCGTCTTCGAGGCCAAGGTTTGCCACACTGCGAGTGAAGCGCTCTTTTGCACTTGCAACCTGCTGTAGAGCCTGAGCAGCAACGAGATCTTTCTGAACCTGAGCAAGTTCAAGCTGCAACGCCTCTTGCTTCTGGGCAGCCTCTGCTTGCTGCTGTTCCATCTTCTCGATCTCTTCGATGTACTCGCTCTTTCCTTGAATAGGAGCAGCCATGGCAAGTTGCTTGCCTGTCACAGGAGCCCCAAGCTCTTTAAGCTCTACAAGTTGCCTGAAGTACATCTGACGCTGAGTTTCAGTTAAAACGCCTTCTTGTACGATACAATCGTATTTTGTAAACTCTTGGTTATAAAACTCTTGAGTGGGATCTTCGTTGATGATCCTCTTAATCTTTTCTGGCGTCCATCCCTGAATAAGCTTCAATACAAGAACAGAAAGACTTTTCTGTGCGAATCTAAGGTTGTCGAACACATCTTGCAAATTAGTGAGAGCAGCACCTTGGCGAAGCATTGCCAGAACACCGCTCTCATTACCTGATTCCATAATTCCGAATGCTGCATCATTGACACCAGCGATCTCTTTGATGTCTTGGTCGAACTGCTGCTGAAGTTGAAACATTGAGGGTGGAATCTGAGCAGGTTCTATCTTTTTAATAGCATCAGGTGCTGCGTCTTGATTCCTCCAGATGACTTTTCCCTGTGACGCCTGGAATAGACTCCGAGGGTTAACAACAGATCCTTCTGTTGCTATCCAACCGGAGTTGATCTGACTGTCAAGCATATCAACCATTTGGGAGCGCCGACGATTGGCTTCACGTTGGGGATCCCGCATACATCTAATTAAAGATTGTACCTTTAGGCCCCATTGGTCTGATTCGGGCTCGAAAATAGCTGTGAATGGTACGAATGGATAGGTGTCTAGTCCGTATGGATTCTCTTCTGTGCGCATCAGTGTGTCATTCACAATGATGTGCATTTCCATATAACGCCGTTGGCGAGAACTTAGTTTGACGTTTGGATTAATCAGTTTTAACTGCTGGAATAGTTCGTCATCCCCTTCCCAGTCCTTAAACTCTCCTGTTTCCATGTCAACCAGGACTTTTTGCGTCTTCCACTTCTGCATGTAGAATTCGTTGTAAGCCATAAGGTCTTGGCCGCTAGGCTGCCTCTGGTATGGAAGCCACGTGAACTTGTCATCACGCTCCCAACCCATCTTATGGAGAGCATAGATCTCTTTCTCTTGCCCAGGAAGCATCGAAGCAACAAGGTCAACACCAAGGTACTTACGCCTAATGATGTAAGAGCAATCAGAGAGATCTAGTTTAGTGAAGTAAGGGTCAAGAATAAAGCCGTTCCAAGGTTCCCTAGCAAATCGAATATCGCCATTGATAGGATCCTCGCGGTAATCAAGATAGACAGAGGCAAGATTCCATCCAGTCTTAACAGCACCAGAGAAACAATCGCTAATCATTTGATAGCCATCGCCGTAACTCATAACGTGCATCAATGTTTGCGAGAGTTGGTCTGCTGTTTTTTGGTCTGAGTTCTCTACGGGAACAACGATAGAAGAGAGTCGGTGTTGGCGCTGATAGCCCGTGATCATGTTGACTACGGGACGGATTCGGTTGAAGACATAAGTATTGCGGCCTTCAGCGAATAGAGCTTTCTTTTCTGATTCAGACCATTGATCCCCCAAAAACATTCGCAAATCCATATCAGCTTCAGGGAAAAAGCTGTCCCAGGCATTATACGATTCTAGATAATAT
>SDBT01002547.1_pt1 | contig 32080 bp, 27 predicted proteins | sample 2277101 | NCBI WGS metagenome assembly SDBT01 (sample SAMN10404973, study PRJNA504765) | marine sediment metagenome | isolation source: marine sediment core GS10_PC15, 103 cmbsf | place: Arctic Ocean: Southern Knipovich Ridge | collected 2010 | reverse complement strand
CAGAGAACTCCAGTATTTCACAAATAGATGACCCTAAAACCATATTGCGAAGATGTCCAACATGGAAAGCCTTGTGAGTATTTGGTTGGGAATACTCAACCATAATCTTCTCCCCGGTAGGATGCCCACGCCCAAACCTATCTCCTTCTTCTAATACTGTGTCAATCACTCGCTTCGCAAATATGGAAGAATCATAGTAAAGATTTAAATACCCATTAACTGCTTCAACTTTTTCAAACGCGGATGGTAGTTTGAGCATTGATGCAATTTGATCGGAAATATCTGCGGCGCGCTGTCTGACATTTATTCCTTTCTGTTCTCTTGCCTCGGAAGAAGCAGTTGAAAAAAACGAAGTAGAAATTCCCCAATGCCCGCTAAAAGGTATCCAGGACCATTTTAACGATTGTATAGGGATTCCTTCGTTTATAAGGACTTTTTCTATTTGAATTTGAATTTCATTTTGTTCTTTTTCAAACATATTTTTCTACCTATATAAATAAAAAACGGGAAGATGATTAATCTCCCGTTATTTTAACGCAATCCAAGGATTTTTATTACTTATCTAATGATGCTAATTGTTTCATTAGACGACTTTTTCTTCTCGCCGCGTTATTCTTATGAATAACGCCTTTTGCTGCCGCGCGATCAAGCTTAACAATCGCTTGTTTTACTTCCTCAACAGCTACCTTCTTTTCACCAGCAATTATCGCGGCGCGAGCATTACGGATTTGCGTACGCGCATTTCCACGGTAAACACGATTATGTGAACGGCGTTTTTTATTTTGCCGATTTCTTTTAATTGCAGACCTAAGATTTGCCAAAACTTCCTCCGATATTTATTTTACTAAAGACGATTTATTTTACTAAAAAGTCATCAAAATGTCCAGAACATTATACTCGAGTGGTAATGCTCAGTTTCGCATGGAATTTTCTAGGTTTATTTTTCCTCAAGAGCAACAAGGCCGGGAAGTTGAACTCCCTCCAGCATTTCAAGAGAAGCACCTCCGCCGGTTGAAATATGGCTAATCTTATTAGCTAAACCCGATTTTTTAATTGCTGATGCGGAATCTCCACCGCCGACGATGCTGATCGCCTTACTATTAGCCGCAGCTTTGGCTATTGCAAATGTTCCTTTAGCAAAATTCGGCATTTCAAAAACTCCCATCGGGCCATTCCATACAATTGTGCCAGCTTGCGATATAACTTTTACATAATTCTCAATCGTCTCGGGTCCGATATCGAGGATTCTCCATCCTTCAGGAACAGGACCTACAGATATCACTTTTGATTTGGCTCCATCATCGAAATCATCCGCGATGATGACATCAACCGGGAGTCTGAGTTTCGACCCACCAAGATTCAATAATTCCCGCGCAGTTTCTAACACATCATCTTCAACTAATGAATCCCCAACAGGATACCCCTGCGCTTTAAAGAATGTGATTGCCATACCGCCGCCAATTAATACTGTATCTGCTTTTTCTAGCAGGTTTTTAATTACATTAATCTTATCGCTCACCTTGGCACCGCCTAGGATTGCAACAAAAGGTTTTTTCGGATTTTCAATTGTCTGGTCTAAATATTCAATTTCCTTTTTTAGCAACAATCCGGCAACAGCTGGAAGATACTCGGATACTCCCACGTTTGATGCATGAGCTCTGTGAGCGGTTCCAAAAGCATCATTCACAAATATATCAGCGAAGGATGCGAGTTCTTTCGCCATATCAGGATCATTCTTCTTTTCGCCATCATGAAATCGGGTATTTTCAAGAACCAATATTTCCTTTAGTCCCAATTTATTTACAGCATCCTCAGCGATAGGTCCAATGCAATCCGCGGAGAAAAATACTTTCTCGTCGATTAATGTTCCCAAATATTCCGCAACTGGTTTAAGGCTTAAAGCGGGTTCTGGCCCATTTTTTGGCCTACCCAGATGCGAACACAGAATCAGTGAGGCTCCCTTATCAATCAGGTAATTAATGGTTGGTAACGCTGCTCGGATGCGTGTATCATCAGTTATCTCTCCATTTTTCATGGGCACATTGAAATCAACCCGCACCAAGACGCGTTGATCTTTTACATCAATATCTTTAACGGTTTTTTTATTAAACATTCTTACCTCTTCATCAATAATAAAAGACGTATTCCGGGTTTAATAATATTCAGATTACGTCTTTGAATTCACCTACGAAATAACTAAAGTTTTTTCGCGATCATCGCAGCCAAGTCTGCTGTTCGGCAGGAATAACCCCACTCGTTATCATACCAGGCTACAACTTTAACAAGGTTTCCGCCCACCACTATATTCGATTCAAGATCAACGATTGAAGAGCGCGGATCACCCTTGAAGTCCATTGAGACCAATGGTTGGTCAAATTCACCCGTGCTGACCCCTAAAATACCTTTTAAAGTAGTCTCAGATGTTTTGATAAAAGCATCATTTAGTTCTTCTTTTGTGATAGATTTTTCAATTATTACGACTAGATCAACAATGGAAACAGTCGGGGTCGGAACGCGCAACGCATAACCATCAAATTTACCTTTCAATTCAGGAATTACCAAAGCTAACGCTTTTGCCGCACCGGTTGTTGTAGGAATAATATTCATAGCTGCAGCACGTGACCTTCTTAGATTTTTATGCCCTGAATCCAGGATCATCTGATCATTCGTATAAGAGTGAATGGTTGTCATCACACCGCTCTTAATGGTATACAGATCATTGATCACTTTCGCTACGGGTGCCAAGCAGTTTGTTGTGCAGGAAGCATTTGAAAGAATATGGTGCTTTGTAGGATCGTATTTATCATCATTGACACCCAAAACTATTGTTAGGTCTTCATTCTTCGCAGGAGCACTGATGATAACTTTCTTTGCCCCGCCTTTATTGATGTGAATATTCGCACCTGGTTTTCCATTTGGATCACCAATTGCATCTCTAAAAATACCGGTTGATTCAATAACAATCTCAACACCAAAGTCCTTCCAGGGAAGATCGCCCGGATTTCTCTCAGCGAAAACTTTTACTGGTTTTCTGTCAATAACAATTTCATTACCCTTGACTTCAACGGTCCCATCATAGATCCCATAATTTGAATCATACTTAAATAAATGTGCGTTCGTCTTTACATCAAAAAGATCATTAATGGCGACAACCTCTAATTCATCTCCGTGCCGTTCGTTTATTGCCTTAAATATTTGGCGTCCAATTCTGCCAAATCCATTAATACCAACTTTAACTGTCATAACTTACCTCCAATAATTTTTTTGAATTTTACCATGTGAAAATAGCTTAGAAATTCCGCCTAGTTGAGATCACCAGAATTGTTATTTAAGAGTGGACCCGTTCTCTCATGATAAAGATCTGTGATAACCTCAGCCAACCTCTGTGGATCATGACGCCAGGCATTTTCTGCATCTGCTATTGATGCAAAATATACAGAATATTGTTCCTCCAATTGTGGGTCAGGAAGAACAGCTTCAATACCTTTTGGCATCTTCATGTGGGAATCTAAATTACAGAGAATGATATCAAAGTGAAGATCTTCGATATGTTTCTCAATCGCTTGAACATGATCACTCCAAGTATATCCAAGAGTTTCCCCCTCCTGGTTTGCCACATTACACACAAAGAACTTTAACGCTTTACTGGATCTTATTGCATCCGCCAATCCGGGAACCAGTAAATTGGGGATCACACTTGTATATAGGCTTCCGGGTCCAATAATAATTAAATCCGCATTTAATATCGCCTGTACAGATGGGGGAAAAGGAAGGGGATTGTTGGGTTCCAACCAGATATGTTCAATTTTTCCATCAATTTTGGAAATCGTGCTTTCTCCAACCACTTTAATTTCCCTACCCTCATCTGGTAAATTAATTTCCGCAACTAATTTGACATCATGCAGCGTCGCTGGAAGAACTCGCCCTTTAATTGCCAAAACACGTCCAGATTCAGCTACTGCTTCTTCAAAACTCCCCGTAATATCCGCTAGAGCGCTGATGAAAAGATTTCCAAGCGAGTGGCCATTAACTCCTGCCCTTTCACCAAATCTATACTGAAAAACATGCGATAGCATCTCTTCGTCATCAGCCAATGCAGTAAGACAATGTCGGATATCACCAGGTGGAAGGATACCCAAATTCCTACGCAGTTCACCCGAGGATCCCCCATCATCAGCAACTGTAACAATTGCGGTTAAATTATGCGAATATTTCTTTAGTCCTCTTAGCAACGATGATAATCCCGTCCCTCCTCCAAGCGCAACGATCCTTGGACCTTTTTGGCGTCGCCGGTAAGTGGAAAGAGTATCCAATAAAGGTTGACCAGGTTTTAAAAAGGGTTTTAAGACAGATCTATTTAACTCTAATAATCCTATAAATAAAATTACTACACCTACTCCACCATAGATCATTGCTCGCAGCCATCTCGGGAAATTGGAAAGGGAAATCGCCAATAAAGTTTTTCGAATCCATCCCTCGGATGTGTCCCTGTAGATATCCAACGCAAAGAATGTCAACCCTAAGGCAATTAAAGTAGTCCCAAATAATACAACCAGCAACCACCTTTTAATACCGATTCCTGGAGTTAACCATCTGCGAATTTGGGAGAGAAGATCTTTAATTCTTACTTTCCAGTATTTATTTTTCATCGACATGCAAAAAAAATCATAGCAGTCTTTCACTCATTAGTCAACTGACTGAGAGACACGCTATAATAATTCCATGGACACTTTTGTTGCTGTCGATATTAATGGGACATACATGCGATATTCATTATATCCTTTAAAAGGAAGATTCTCATATCATGATTAATATAATCATGATACATAACAGCCGGGGGAAAACTAAAAAACCAATTGGAGGAGGAGTTTCCCACAGCGGAAATCTTATTTTCGATCCCTTTTATACATCCCTCGAGAAATATGTGCTGAATAAACGATATTTAGAAAATCTAACAAATACCAGGGCTAAATTGGAAAACCATACGGAGCTGATTGGATGTGTGGAATACCTTTGTGATGCCCTGTTGTGAATTTAGATGGTTTTAAGAAATAATTAATAAATTACATACTTTAATTTGATATAAAAATATAATGCTGCCTGACATAAGAGTAAGACAACGCGATTATTTGTTAGAAATCTCAAGAGCGCTCACCCAAGAGCTTGATTTGGATGCGCTTTTAGAGCGCATCCTTAAAATTTCAATTGAGATGTTATCTGGACAAGCTGGTTTAATACTCCTTCGAGGAGAACGTGGTGGTTGGCAACTGCAAGTTTCTGAAGGAATCTCTCCTGCTTTTCTAAAAGAATTAACACCTTTATTAAAAGAAATACCGGATAGTGAAAATCCCGAGCAATTTGAAATCCCGGAAGTTAATCGAATTTTAAGTAAATTTACATTTACCACAACACTTGGTTTATTAAGCGGAGTCGGCTTACCATTGGTCACGCAAAAAAGGGTGGTCGGTTTGATTTTAATATTTCGCGGATATCCGGGAATGTTCTCCATGAATGATAGAAACATTCTTAGTAGTTTCGCAAACCAAGCAGCTATTGCCGTCAGAAATGCCCAGCTTTACACAACTGTTACCGCAAATAATCAGCGTTTAGATGCCATTCTCGATAGTGCAGCCGATGGGATTTTACTCATCGGCGCGAATCAAGTGATAGAAAGGTGCAACACTGCTTTTTCACGAATGATTGGCGCGCCAGCCGAGGAAATTCAAGGGAAAATTCATGGGGATGTTCTTCAATTTGAAAAACTAACTAGAGAATCAAGATTGGAAGATGCAATCGCTGGTGGATGGCCGCTAACCCCACATGCGCAATTATACGTAGAGGGTGATCTAAAAAGAAAGGGCTCACCTTCACTTCCTGTGGGAATCACATACGCGCCATTACTCTCGCCTGAAGGTATTCTTCTAAATATTATCGCTTCGGTCCGTGATATCACTCGATTCCGACAGGCGGATGAAATGAAGAGTACTTTCATTTCTGTGATCAGCCACGAATTAAAGACACCGGTAGCTTTGATAAAAGGATATGTCTGCACACTACTTCGGGATGATGCTAAGTGGGATAGCGATTTCTTTAATGAAAGCCTTACAATCATTGAAGAGGAAGCCGACCGATTGAGCCAACTGATTGAAAACTTATTGGATGCAACAAGACTACAGGCAGGTGGTGTGACTTTAAAAAAGTCTGAAATATTCCTTCCTGGTATCGCAAAAAGATTAGCAAAGAAATTCCAAACTCAAACTGAAGATCATGAAATTATCGTCAACTTTCCTGACGATTTCCCAATATGCTTTGCGGATGAGTCAAGAATTGAACAAGTGATCATCAACTTGATCTCTAATTCCATTAAGTATTCCGATAAAGGACAAATTTACATCAGCGGTGACATACGAAGAGATATTCTGATTACTTGTGTTAGCGATGAGGGTCCTGGTATCGCACCGCAGGATCTTCCCTTTGTTTTCGATCGCTTTTATAGATCTGCGGATGCTTTACGAAATAAGAAAGGTGCCGGGTTGGGATTGTATTTAGCGAAAGCAATTATTGACGCCCATAAAGGAAGAATGTGGATTGACACTGAACATGGGAATGGCGCAAAGATTTGCTTTGCTTTACCACGTGAGTAAAAACATCCCGAGCATTAATAGTTAATTAATTTGAATAGAAAGAGTATAAAAATGGCGAGAACACAAACATCATGTCCCACCTGCCATCAGCCTGTTGCTGTTGATATTCAACAGGTTTTTGACATGGGAAAAGATCCATTGGCAAAACAGAAAATCTTATCAAATACATCAAATTTCCTACACTGCCCTTCTTGCGGGTATCAAGGAATGTTGGCAGTACCGATTATCTATCATGATCCTGATAAAGAATTGTTATTTACCTTTTTTCCTCCTGACTTGAATACTCTGGTGAATGAACAGGAGAAGCAAATTGGCCCTTTGATCAATCGCATCTTGAATGACCTTCCACAAGAAAAACGTAAAGCATATCTGCTTCAACCACAAAGCATGCTTACATTTCAAACAATGATAGAAAAAATTCTGGAATCAGATGGAATTACCAAAGAAATGCTTGCTGATCAGCAGAAAAGAATCAATTTATTAGACAAATTAATCAAAATGCCAAAGGGGGATCGTTTAGCGATTTTTAAAAAGGAAAATGAAATTATTGATATAAATTTCTTTTCAATCCTATCCAGAATCGTTGAATCTGCTATGGCAATGGGAGACGAAAAATCACAGAAGCCGCTTCTTGATCTACAGCAGCAACTTTTTGAAAATACACAGGTTGGACAAGAATTGTTCATTCAAGCGAAAGAAACAGATTCCGCGATTAAATCTTTACAAGAAGCAAGTAAAAATGGCTTAACAAGAGAAAAACTATTAGAAATACTTGAGAATGCGCCATCAGAAACTCAATTATCGGCAATCGCAAGTCTTGCGCGTTCTGGCCTCGATTATGGTTTCTTCCAATTATTAAGCGGAAAGATTGATTCATCACAAGAAGAAAACAAAAAGCAAGAACTCACCCAATTGCGTGAGAAATTGCTTCAGGTCACCGAGGAAATAGACAAACAGCTTCAAGAGCAAATGAATAAAGCAAAACAATTATTAGATAAGATTATTTCGGTGGAGAAAATTGAAGATGAGTTAGAGAAAAATTTCAACGCTGTCAATGATTTTTTTATTCAAGTACTGCAAGCTGAATTATCTGCATCCCGAAAGGACGGAAACCTTGAGCGTATTCAAAAATTAGAACGGATTATGATTGTCATCGAAAAAGCATCTGCACCATCCGAAGAAGTAAAGCTTTTTGAAAACCTTCTCGAGTTTAAAGATAAGGATAATCTTGATCAATTAATTTCAGAGAATAGCACAAAGATAAATCAAACTTTTCTAGACCTGATGAACAACATCGTCAATCAGGTGCAAAAACAAAATAATCAGCCTGAATTATCAAAAAGAGTAAAAACGGTTTACAAAGCAGTTTTAAGACACTCCATGAAAAAGCGGAAGGAAGCAAATTAGATATCAAAAGAATCGTTTTTAAAGATAAACCCAACACCTCGAACAGTAACAATATATTCATATGTTGGGTCATTCTTAAATAAACGTGTTCGCAGACGCCTAACAAGCGCATCTAATGCTTGTTCAGTCACACCCACCGCTTCATCTTCACCCCACACTTCTTGAACGATCTCTTCACGGGAGACAACCGTATTTTTAGACTGATACAAAAGGGTTAGCAATTTATATTGTGGCACAGAAAGAGGCGGTATCAATTCTTCTTCACCTATCCAAATCCTTCTTGCTTGCTCGTCAATAAATAATTTTTGGTTTTTATATTTATATTGAATAGTTCTAATATCCAGGGGTAGTGTTGCATCCGAACTGATAAAAACCAGTTCTTGGATTAATGCAATCATTATTGCATCACCATTTCCAAGAACATATGAGCCATTTATGAGTTCACCGTTCACATAAGTTCCATTTTTACTACCAAGATCAACAATTCGAACTTGCCTATCCTTGATTGGTTCAAATTTTGCGTGCAAGCGGGATACTTGTCTATCAGAGATAGTAATATCACAATCTATATCTCGCCCGACCAATAATTCTTTCTCGACAACCCAGTTGTCCCCTTCCAAAGGTCCATCGTGCGCAAATATAATTGGGATATTATGGTTCGTCTGGTTCATGTATGAATAAACTTCCTCATAGAAGTATAATATAGCAAATTCTTATAAATGTTTCTTAAAAAATAATTATGTCCTTACCGCTTAAGAAAAATGAACTAATTCATAACCGATATATGATAAAGAAGATTATCGGTCAGGGCGGTATGGGATGCATATATCTTGCGGAAGATACTCGCCTAAGTGGAAGACTATGCGCCTTAAAGGAAGTTGAACATGAGCGAACATTAGATTCAGCACTTCATAAAGAAGCGCAGAATCAATTCAAACAAGAGGCGACAATATTGGCCAGACTTGACCATCCAAATCTGCCGAAGGTTTCTGATTTCTTTTCAATAGGTAACCGAGATTACCTGATCATGGATTACATACCGGGTGATGACCTGCGCACATTACTGCTCAAAGCCAAACACCAGAATAAATTTCTCCGAGAAAAAGAAGTAAGGTTTTGGGCAAATCAATTAGCAGATGCATTAATCTACCTCCACAATCAAGATCCCCCAATTTTGCACAGGGATATTAAACCAAGCAATCTTAAATTAAACGCAAATGGAGTATTGAAACTAGTAGATTTCGGATTGGTTAAGCTGTTAGCACCCGGAGAGATGACTATCACAATCATTCGGGGACAAGGAACAGCGATTTACACGCCATTGGAGCAGTATGGCGGAGATGGATCCCATACGGACGTTCGTAGCGACATCTATTCTTTTGGAGCAACACTTTACCATTTACTGACAAATAATCCCCCCGTTGATGCTAGAGCTAGATTCATAAATCCAGATGCACTTACTCTTCCACGAAAATTAAACTCGAATATTTCACTTCAAATGGAACGGGCAATTCTATGGGCAATACAATTGCATCCTGATGAAAGGCCGCAAGATATGGCTCAACTTAAAGACTACTTTTCAGGAAAATCTATTGCCATTAAAAAAGATCGATCCGATGAAGTCCAAATAAAATATCTTCTCAAGAAACCATTTGAAAAATTTCTTCTCATATTAGCAGTGGTTCTAATGGCTATCAGCTTTTTCGGATCACTTTTTCTTTGAGCGGTATTGTAAAATCCCAATATATATCCACCCGATTGCTCCCCCAATTAAAATACTAACGAGAACAGAAAAACATAGCTTTATATATCCATAAAAACCATACCGCAGAGAAGTTCCCGGAAAATCGAAAATAAACCAAGCAGTATTGAATAGTCCTCCAACAATACTGCTCCCACTGATTTTTATTCGATCCTTGATTAAAAAATAATTTTGTAGTAAATAATAAACCGCCACACCCAAGATCCATGAAAATGCAGTAGCAACAAACCATTCTGAAACTTTATTATTATTTTTCTCCAAAATAATTTCAGGAAATACTGTAACTGATTCGTATTTTTCCGCTGACTCTTCAAGCTTAGGAATTGGCGTTGGGATAATCGCAATAATGATCGCTTCTTCTTCCGATATATCGAGGACGAGGATTTGTGAATTTAATGCAGGTTCACTTACTACTCTAATTTCATGCAACCCCGCATCTTGCAACGAGACCGAAGCCTTTGCGAACCCGTTTTTGGTAACAGATTCAACTTGCTGAATGGATATATTCGCTCCCTGCTCATACATAGTGAATCTGACCACTGTTCCATCAGGTACAGGATTATTATTATGGTCCACAATGATCCCGGTCTTTACAGGTAAGATACCTCCCAACTTAATAACTGGAAGTGTGCTTTCCGTTTCCCCTTCGATCTGTTTTGTTCCCTCTTCATCAATGATAAATTGTGCCGCATCCTCATCTACAGATAAGGGAATAATTTGATCTGGCGCTGGAGTCATCGCTGTTATAAGATCATATGCAATACCAGAAATTGAAACGGGGGAAGAGCCCTGTGGAGTTATTTCCTGAAAAATGATCCTTGCAGCAACCTCCACAAAAGAAGGTGATTTACTGTACAAACAATAAAAAGCTGAAAATGCGGATATCTCTGTCGCATCAAAATAATATGGGGCATCAAAAGAGAAAACTATGATATTCTTATCTCGCAAATCTGATGGGTATTCTGCTAGCAGGTTATGCAGAGCATAGGATGATGGTTGCCCAGGATTAATTTCCCGTAAAGCAAAAACCACCCATTTTGCTTTCGACAGATTCTCTTCCAATTCAGGACGGTTAAAGGGGTTATTTACATAATCATACAGATCATCAAAAGAATAAGAAATGATCTGATTTTCGCTAATCTGTCCACTCCCTGACGGTCCGTATAGATTAAGTATAGATGTTTGTAAACCGTTTACAGAAAAAACATCTTGTGGGCGGCATCCCTCACATTGCTGAACCGTTTGATCATCGGTAAAAATCAAGATCCTTTCACCAAATTGAGGAGGTAATGGGAAAGATTCATTAATTTGGTTTTGTGATGGATTTACCAAGGTAGCTGCTTGCAGTGCCACTTCGAATACGATTTCAGAACCACCTCCCAGGTTGGACAATTTATTTACATTAGGGATTACCTTTTCCAATATTAATTCGTCATACAACTCATACTTCTTGGTTAGTATTCGAATAAGAGATGAATCCACCCTTTCAGCAAACGCCTGATCCTCTTTATACTTTTGAACGAATAGATCCATCGTTTTCCTATAGGTAGCAAATCGATTTTCATCGCCAGTTGATATTAAATGATCCATGTATAAAAGGTCATTTCCAGCTAAGAAAGCATTCCTCACTACTTGGCGTGCGTCTATGAATTCGCCGCTTGGGTTAAAAAATTTATAAACTGCCTGGCTTCCAAGATCATCACTCACCAAAATACCACCCGCTTTTCGCCATGTGTTTAATGGGGAAAGATCCATCAGCAGTTCCATCGCATTCTGATCAAAACTTATTGGTTTGGTTGTTGCCCTAATATTCCCTTGAAAACCCTGATAACGAATATGGCTGCTTAATAAACCATCAGCATTAGAATCAACTGCGGAAACAATTGGACCTGTCACTCTAAAAAATGGGGCCAATTCGATCAGCTGAAGCATTTCAAGTGATTTTCGAACTGTTGAAACTTCTTCCTCTGGAAGTCGGTCTGAACTACCACGCCCAGGAAAATTCTTGGCAATTACTAAAATTTTGTTTTTACTTCCGCGATGGATACCATCAATATATGCGGCACCCATCTCTCCAACCCAATATGAATCTCCACCAAAAGTCCGCACACCTAAATTTTCTTTCCCTTCGCTATAAATAATATCCAGAACATCTAATGAGGGACCCAAAAACAAATTAAATCCAAGAGCCTCCAATTCACTTCCAATGAGCTCACCTACATCTTCAGCAGCTGAAGAATTCCAGGTTGCCCCAATGGCCATTTGAGATGGAGTAGAAGTCACTCCGCTGATTATTTGATCATATGGAAATGATCCGCCTGGTTGTGAAATTCCTATCAATAATGGAATGTAATCGTTAGTAAAATTACTATCGGTTGATACACCAAATTCATTTCTCGTGTCCCATTCGATCGTTTGGAGTCCAGAAATGAGATCATATGCGTTCTGGAGCGCGTAATCTGGATCAGTAAAATTGCCGTTTTCGCTTTTCAGTACGACGCCTCCCACATAATAATTTGAGATAAGCTGATATATCTCTGATTCTTCACCAATTTCCGATCCATCAAATGTGATCAAGAATAATTGACCAACTTTTTCTTCGGGAGATAAACGGGCAGCTAATTGAAGTGCTTTTTGATATGATTCAGAATCCCCAGGCTCATCCTCACACAAACCCGTAGATGTGATTAAAAGGGATATCAAACACGTAACCGTAAAGATCTGTAACCTTGATTTTTTCCTCTTCTTCTCCATATATTAATAATATTACTAAAAAACAGTTACTTTTTCATCTCGCGTTTTTTTTTGTGCATTAGCTTTGGGTCATCCGTTATGATTCCATCCACTTTTTGATTAATCAATTCAATCATATCGGCTTGCTGGTTAACAGTCCAGGCATTCACTTTTATATTCATGTCATGTTGTTTTTTGATAAATGTTTTTGTAATATCCTTGAAATGCGGATGGATATAATCCGGTAATATTGATAAGAACAGTTTTGACTTGAGTAAAAACCCTAACATACCTTTTGAACATAAAAGGGCAACTTTTGCCCTTGGAGTGATCTGCTTTATTCTATCCAAATTTGAAGGAAAGAAAGATGAGAATAGCAATTGGTCAAGTACATCCATCCTGTTTGCTATTTCCATCGCTATCTCTGGGAGTGTATCAGATAGGTTGTGATAATTCTTTAATTCCACATTGATCAAAGCCCTATCTTTAAATATTGCAAAGACTTCTTCAAGTAAAGGGATTCTTTCATTTGAATATTTCGCGGAGAAAGTGGAGCCAGCATCCATGATACGTAATTTCTTGGAACTTAATTGATCAACATTCCCAGAACCATCCGTCGTTCTACCAACCGTCCGGTCATGGATCACGACAGGAATTCCATCCGCGCTCAGCATAGTGTCTAGTTCAAATGCCTCCGCGCCTTGTTGTAAAGCCAATTCAAAAGCTGCGATTGTGTTTTCAGGCGCATATTTTGAAGCTCCGCGGTGCCCATAAATGATTGGGGATTGCAATTTTTCAATCCAATGCATATAAATTTTTATTCCTTAAATAATGAGATTATAGCACCCACTAATATTTGATCTGTAGGATATTGCTTATCATATAATTTCATTATGGAAGTTAGTGTGATCGTTCCTGTATTTAATGAAGAATCAACCTTGCGGACGATTTTTACCCGCATTAAAAAAACACAAATTCCATCCGAAATCATATTCATTGATGATGGATCCACCGATTCAACTCCACAAATAATCGAGGACCTTCAAAAAGACCCGTTAGTACGCACAATTACCTTCCCTGTAAACCGCGGGAAAGGCGCCGCTGTGTCAGCAGGAATTAAAGCTGCGCATGGGGAGATAATCATCCTTCAGGACGCGGATCTTGAATATAATCCTAATGAATATAAGAAACTCCTTGAACCTATCGAGGATGATCAGGCGGATGTGGTTTATGGAGCTCGATTCAAGACAAATAATAAAATAAATTCCTATTTTTTACACTTCGTCGCAAATAAAATGCTCACTCTGATCACAAACATTCTTTATAAGAGTAGTTTAAACGATATGGAGACAGGCTATAAAATCTTCCGAAAGAGTATTTTTGAGCAATTGCAAATTAAGGCAGATAGGTTTGATTTTGAACCGGAGTTTACGGCGAAATTATTAATAAAAAAAATAAAAATTTATGAAGTCCCGATCACCTTCAACCCGCGCGATTATACACAGGGCAAGAAAATAAAGTTCCATGATGCCATAAAAGCAATATGGACATTGATCAAAGTCCGATTCCAGGAAAGTGGGTAAAATAATTTCCTCCTAAGGATTGATCAGCAACTCTTCAGCCCACTTAAATCAATATCCTTTATTTTCAGTTGCAGTGACTTCCTACCATTATATATATTCAAATCATATGAGAAAAGGATATCAATCGTTGGGGCTGAATGTATCTGTTCAAAATATTCTCCAAATCGGAAAGCAACGGCATTAAAATTTATCTTTCCGTCTGAAACAGTCATTTTTAAATGATCGCCTGTTTTTCCGATCCGCCGAATATTCTTGCATTCAACTCCCCTAGCGATTAACAAGGGCATTGGATTCCCCATCCCCACAGGTTCCAGATCATTAAAATATTTCAATAGATCGGGGTGCAGGTCTATCAATTCAACTTGCACCTCTGCTTTAATTTCACGGGCTAAGGGTCTTTCATTTCGCATTTCAACCTTAATCAATTCCCGTTCGCAAATCTCTGCGAATTTCTCGGTAAAGGGTTCAATATTTTTCATCTCAACCGTTAATCCCGCAGCCATCTTATGGCCGCCATGCTTAAGAAGCAGATCTTTACACTCATCAAGAGCATAGGTTATATCCAATTCAGGAATACTACGGCAGGACGCTCGTACAACATCTCCCTTTTGGACGCCAATGATCGCGGGGCGGTAATACCGCTCCACTAATCTTGAGGCAGCCAAACCTACCACTCCCTCATTAAATTCCTTGTCCCAGTAAAATATCATCCATTCATTAATCTCTGGATCATATAATTTTTCTACTTGAGCTTGGATCTCTTTAGTTATCCCCTGGCGCTCTTTATTTTTCTGATCTAATAATAGGGCAATTTCCCCTGCCTGTTTCGTAGTTTCTGCTATGAGAATTTGAAAAGCAAGGTCAGCAGATCCTAGCCGTCCAGCCGCATTCAAACGCGGCCCGATTCGGAAGCCAATATCCTCCGCCTTTATCTCATGAATGTTTGTTCCACTCACATTCGCAAGAGCCAATAACCCCGGGCGCTTTGCTAACCGGATGGATCGCAATCCTTTTCGCACCAGAGTCCGATTCTCATCAATCAATGGTGCCAGATCAGCAATCGTTCCCACCGCAACCAGGTCAATCCAATTATCAGCCTGAACACTAGGGATTGGATATTGTTGAAGCAGACCCTGCGATAATTTATACGCAATTCCTACTCCAGCCAGTTCTTTAAATGGATAATCATCATCCGGTTGTTTTGGACAGATAATAGCATTTGCTTTTGGAAGGGAATCGAAAGGTTGATGGTGATCTGTGATTACCACATCCACTCCCTCCTTCCGCGCGTAGTCCACTTCGTTCGGGGAACGCACACCGCAATCCACCGTGATAATCAAATCTGGTTTTAACCGCAGCACTGCTTGGAGAGCGCCCATTGTAAGGCCATAACCTTCATTGAACCGATTGGGAATATACTGATTTACATTTGCGTCATACCGCCGAAGAACTTGAACCATTAGCGCTGATGCTGTGACTCCATCCACATCATAATCACCAAAGATGATGATCTTCTTGTTGAGAAGAATCGAATCATGAATTAACTGGATAGCTTTTTCAAGGTCTTTTAACAAGAAGGGGTCATGTACTGTTTCATCAGCCCGAAGAAAAGATTCTGCCATAGAGGCTGTTGTAATACCCTTGTTATAAAGTATCTGGCGAAAAAGGGCTGGATAGGACTCTAACGCTTTATTAATTTCGCTTGGGATTAAGGGCGGGACAAGCCAGCGTATCTTTGATTGATCAGCCATATAATTTACTTTGTATTCAGATAATATCGAGGTACCCGAGCAGCAAGACCGCAGAGTACTTCATAATTGATGGTACCCCAATCATTGGCGATATCCGTTGCCGATATTTCCGCGCCCATTTGCTTTCCAATAATAATGACTTCATCTCCAATTGCCGCATCAGGTATTTCATCTAAATTAACCATGCATTGATCCATACATACGTTCCCAATTATTGCGACTCGTTTTCCGTGTATCAGAACAAAATTCCCTGGCCGCCTTCGCAGTCCATCCCCATATCCAACCGCAATAACTCCTATGAGTTCTTCGCTTTTTGTGTGATACGTATGCCCGTAGCTAATGCCATATCCTGGAGGAAGCTCCTTTATAGATATCAGTCTGGTTTTCCAGGATATCGCAGAAGTAATACCGTCGGGTAAATTCATCCGGGATGAAGGAGGATGTCCATATAAAGCAATGCCCGCTCTGATTAAGTTAAATCTGGTTTCTGGAAAATTGATCGTTCCCGCTGAATTTGCGGCATGGATGATCGCAGGTAAAAATTTTTTAGACTCCAATTCTCGTAAAATCTTATCAAATTGATTGATCTGGTTAGTAGTTACATCTTTTTCAGTTTGATCCGCACACGCAAAATGGGTAACTACACCTTCCAGCGTTAGCCATTCTTGATTCTTTACAAATTCAATGAGATTGATAGCTTTGCTTGTAAGAACACCCAATCTCCCCATACCAGTATCAATTTTCACGTGCAAATTGACCGCTTGCTGAAGCCCTCGCGCATACGAAGTGTATGCTTCAGCGACGGAGAGGTCATATACTATAAAGCTGATTTTTTCTTTAATCGCGCGTGGAACTCCAGTTGGAGGTGAATAGCTTAAAACTAAAATTTTCGCTTTTATCCCTAACTCTCTAAGCATGAGCGCTTCTTCAATTCGGGCGACACCGAACCATTCAGCCCCAGCATCTTCCAATGCGGCTGCGACTCTTTCCAACCCATGCCCGTAAGCATTGGCTTTAACTACAGGCATAATTTTAGATCCGGAAAGTTCACTCAGTATGTGGTAATTTTTACATAAGGTAGAAAGATCTATTTCTAGCCAGGTTCCATTATTTTCCAATGTCATTCGCCAAGTATAAACGCCTCGTATCCATATTTCAAGCCTTGAATAGAATATAATCGATGAAAATCAATGGATTGGAGTCTATGGAAAAAGATTTATTTTCATTTCAGGTTACAGCTAGTCAAGGAAAAGCCCGAGCAGGAGTTCTTACTACTCCACATGGAATTGTGGAAACACCAATCTTTATGCCGGTGGGGACTCAAGCTACAGTTAAATCATTGACGCCCGTGCAATTGGAAGAAATCGGGGTTCAGATTTTGCTGTCCAATACTTACCACCTATACCTTCGGCCAGGTGCTGAACTTATCGAAAGTTTTGGTGGTCTGCATCAATTTATGGTATGGGAAAAACCAATTCTGACTGATTCTGGCGGATTCCAGGTTTATTCTCTCGGAGATCTTCGGAAAATTGATGCGGATGGAGTAACCTTTAGAAGCCATTTGGATGGATCAACTCACCGCTTCACCCCAGAAAAAGCAATCCGAATCCAAGAGCAACTAGGGGCTGATGTTATCATGGCTTTTGATGAATGTTCGGATCCTGAAGATTATCAATATAATCTTGAAGCCATGGAGCGGACGCATCGCTGGGCTGAACGCTGTATCAAAGCCAAACGCAGAAAAGATCAGGCACTCTTCGGGATCGTTCAGGGCGGTATCCATCCACAACTGCGCGAAAGATCCGCGGTTTTTATTACATCGCTCGATTTTCCCGGTTACGCAATTGGCGGGCTCTCTGTAGGAGAAAGTAAACCAGATATGCTGAGAACAATTGAATTGGTTAACCAGATTCTTCCAGAGGATAAACCGCGCTATCTGATGGGTGTTGGTACTCCATACGACCTTGTCGAAGTAATCCGCCGCGGTGTGGATATGTTTGATTGTGTTCTCCCCACTAGATTAGCTCGCCATCACGCAGCAATGACTTTGTCAGGGCGGATGAATTTATCGAAAGCCGTATATAAGAATGACTCATCACCAATTGATAATATGTGTTCGTGCTATACATGTCAAAATTTCAGTCGTGCATATATACGACATCTCGTCAACGCGAAGGAAATTCTGGCTGCTACGCTACTTTCGATCCATAACGTGTTTACGTTGGTAGAATTATGCAGGCGACTAAGGCAGCATATCATCGACCAGGATTTTGACACGTATGCTGAACAAATATTAGAAAATCTTATTAAGGAAAAAATAATTATTAAATGACCATTATCCAAGCATTGATCCTGGGTATCATCCAGGGCATCACAGAATTCCTCCCGGTTTCAAGTTCCGGTCATTTAGTAATTATCCCCTTTTTATTAGGCTGGGATTTGCCCAAAGAGCAAATATTTCCTTTTGATGTGCTAATACAAATAGGCACACTGATTGCAGTTATAGTTTTTTATTGGAGTGACCTCACACAAATTGTTCATTCAATGATTCTTGGGATTAAAAATAAGAAACCTTTTGATGAAGTTCAAGCAAGAACCGGATGGTTGGCAATTTTAGCAACAATTCCAGCAGGCTTTGCAGGGTTTCTTCTAAAGGAACGTATTGAATATGCGTTCACCCGTCCTGCTGCCGCAGGCGCATTATTAATCGCCACAGCAGCGATATTGGCCTTATCAGAAAAGATAGGCAAAAAATCCAGGAAAATTACTTCACTCAATTGGTCAGATGCTATTGTGATAGGTATTTCCCAGGCATTATCCATCTTCCCGGGTATTTCCCGATCTGGCAGCACAATTTCAGGTGGATTGTTAAAAAACCTTGACCGAAAAACCGCAGGTCAATTTGCATTTTTAATGGCTGTACCAATTATGGCATCAGCAGGATTACTTAGTCTAATTGATTTGATTAAAATATCAAATCTTACACAGTTCCTTCCGATGATGGCTGCTGGGTTCTTAGCCGCTGGAATTGTTGGGTTTTTTACCATCCGTTGGCTGCTTGGATATATTACTAACCATTCTCTTCTGCCATTTGCGCTATATTGCCTGATCTTAGGAAGCGGTACCCTTATATTGTCAGCAGTGAATCCTTCCACCCCAAGCAGTTATAAAATCAAAGCGGAAAAAGATTTTTACCGCATATCTTATTCTTCCTCTGTTCAATGGATGCTCCCGATCATTAACGAATGCGGGGAAATAATACCTGATACAACAATCTTATTCAATCAGTCGGATAATGATATATACCCTGCCAACAGCGATATCTACCTTTCCAATAGTGAACTATCCTCAACCCCGCCGTATATATATCAACTGGGCAACGATTACCTTGTGCTCGCAGCACATAAAGATAACCCAATAATCACTCTAACATTTGATGCTCTGCGAGGATTGTATCAAGGAGATATTACAACCATTAATGAACTGGCTGAAGAATGTGCTGATTGCATCATTGATGAAGGAGAAGATATTAACTTTAATGAAACATTCCAAATATGGGGTTATTCTGAAGAATCGTATTTATATAAAGCAATTCAATCCGCATTTCAGATGGATATTTTTTTCCCTAATCTTTCCATTGCGCCAAATCCATCTTTACTACAGCAAGCGTTATCTCTCGAAGCCGGGGCTGTTGGCATTCTGCCCCAGAAAGCGATCGAGGATCGCTTGAAATCAATTTCCCTCATCGATATGCCTAACAATCAAGCATTGATCCCAGTTCTTGCTGCGAGCTTTGCAGAACCAGACACAGCTCTAACTGCTTTATTAGTATGCCTGCAGGAAGAAATAAATGAATAAGGTCGATCCATCTTATGATATACAATTAAATTACATTCTTAAAACCGTGAAAATCAGGAGATATTAAATATGCTTAAAGAAATAAAAATTGCGTTCATCGGTCCTGGTGTGATGGCAGAAGCAATGCTCTCGGGCATTATTAACAACAAACTGGCTAACCCTACCAATATCCTCACGTCCGGCCCCATTGAAGATCGGAATCAAGAGTTAAAAGATAGATATGGCATCCAACCCTTCAAAGACAATAATAAAGCCGCTTCCCTTGCAGATGTAGTGATCCTTTCTGTAAAACCACAGCGGTTGGAAAAAGTTTTAGAAGGATTACAAGGGTCTGTGAAAAAGAACACGCTGGTTCTTTCCATCGTAGCTGGCGCATCAATTGCCAAGATCTCCCGCATATTGAAACATGACAAAGTTGTCCGCTCCATGCCCAATACCCCTGCCCAGATTGGGGAAGGAATTACAGTATGGTGCTGTTCATCAGAAGTAGATGAAAATCAAAAAAATATTGCCCGTGCTATCCTGGGTTCTTTTGGTCAGGAGATTTTTGTTGAGGAAGAAGAATATCTCGATAAAGCCACAGCCCTTTCTGGTACGGGACCTGCGTATGTGTATCTCTTCATGGAAGCGATGGTAGATGCCGGCGTTCACCTTGGTTTTTCTCGCCGGATCGCAGAGAAATTAGTGACCGAAACTTTACGCGGATCAGTCGATTATTATGATAAAAACAGACCGGAATCCAGACACCTTGCCTCCCTGCGTAATCAGGTAACATCACCAGGCGGCACTTCTGCAGAAGCGCTGTATTACCTGGAAAAAGCCGGCTTTAGAACCGCTATCTCGCGAGCAATATGGGCAGCATACCAGCGATCTCGTGAACTAGGGCAAGACGCAGATAGACACCCACCAGAGTAAAACCTGTGAGTTATATCGATCCTGATTTTCCGTTAGTAGAGCTGCACCGCCATTTAGATGGCAGTGTCCGCCTGGAAACCATCCTAGAGATTGGATTAAAAAATGCAGTAGGTCTTCCTGGGAAAACTCTTGAGGAATTACGTCCATTTGTGCAAGTCACTGAACCGAAACCCAGCGTACTCAGTTTCTTCGAAAAATTCAAGTGGCTCACATTAGTAATGGTCGACTATGATGCTTGCAACCGTATTGCATATGAAAATGTTGAGGACGCGAAAAACGAAGGCATCGATCATATCGAGCTGCGATTTTCCCCATGGTTCATGGCAGAAGCCCATCGCTTGGATCCTGCAGTTGTCACAGAGGCTGTCGTCGATGGAATTCAGCGCGGCAGAGAAGATCATCACGTCAGTGTAAATCTGATCGGTATCATAAGCCGAACATATGGTCCTGAAATATGTTTTAAGGAATTGGACGCTCTCCTTACACAAAAAGACCATATTGTTGCACTGGACCTCGCGGGTGATGAGGCTAATTATCCTGCTGAACTTTTCGTTGAACATTTCAGGATTGCCCGCGACACAGGCTGGCATTCCTGCCCGCATGCAGGTGAATCAGCCGGCCCGGAATCGATCTGGCAGGCAATTAATTTACTTGGAGCTGAACGAATTGGCCACGGGGTGTCCGCAATTCAGGATCCCGCATTAATGGATTATCTCTCTTTCAACCAGATCGGTATAGAATCTAACCTTACCAGCAATGTCCAAACAAATACTGTACCCGATTTTCCCAGCCACCCAATCAAGGCATTCTTACAATCAGGGATCAAAGCCAGCCTCAGCACCGATGATCCCGGTATCAGCGCAATTGATATCAATCATGAATACAACATCGCGGCAGTGAAAGCGGGTTTATCAACTGAAGAAATTCACCAATCCCAGAAAAACGCTCTTGAATGTGCTTTCTTATCAGATTCCGAAAAAGAGTCGCTCATTTCCGCCAAATCTAAATAATATTTTTTGCCTTAAAAATCTCTTAACATTATCTTTATTTTGTATTATTCTAATAATAGAATATAATAGTATTATATTATTAAGGAGTGATGATGGAAAAAATCAACCATATCAATGAGTTCAAATCAATATATAAACAACCCAAGAATAAGATCAGCCTTGTGGATGTCCCTCCTCTCAATTTCCTGATGATTGATGGGACAGGTGATCCTAATGACAATCCTGATTATTCAGAAGCAGTAAGCGCATTATACGCGGTTGCTTACAAACTAAAATTCGCCATTAAAAAAGGTCCGCAGGCAATTGATTATAAAGTAATGCCGCTGGAAGGACTCTGGTGGGCAGAAGATATGTCCTTATTTACCCTTGAGAACAGGTCTGACTGGAAGTGGCGTATGATGATTATGCAGCCGGAATATATCACAGAAGATTTATTTATAACAAATGTTTCCTCTGTGAAAGAAAAGAAGGGGCTTCCCAAGCTGGAAGACTTACAGTTTGAGACTTTTCAAGAAGGATTATGCATGCAGATATTTCATCTGGGACCTTATGGGGAAGGTGAGCGTGAAACGATCAATAAATTACATACATATATTGAATCAGAAGGATACCAGCGGATTGGGAAACATCATGAAATTTACTTTAATTCTCCTCTCCGCACAGCACCCGAGAAATTAAAAACAGTCATCCGCCAACCTGTTAAGCTGGTTTAATAAATGCCGCGGAAAACAAAGACTATCACCGATGCGGAATTGGCAGTGATGAGCCTTTTAGCTGAAAAGCCAATGCACGGGTACCAGATCGAGCAAATTATTGAAGAACGCGGTATGCGCGACTGGACAAACATTGGCTTTTCCTCAATCTACTATATCCTTGAAAAACTAAGAAAAATCGGCTGGCTGGAAAGCGTTCTTGAATATGGAGAAGGGAAAGGTCCGGCTCGGAAGATCTATTCGCTAACAACCTCAGGCAGGAATGCTTGGAAAAGAGCGGTCATTAGTGCCCTTTCCCACCCCCGTAGGAACAGCAGTAATTTTCAATTAGGTTTATCTAACCTTCTTCTTTTAGAAAAAGAACACATCATATCCGCCCTTGAGGATTACGTGAACGAACTCGAACAGAAATATCAACAAGTAATGGGTAAATTCACGAATTATGGGGGAAACCTCCCTTGGAACGCTTCAGCCATGTTTGACCTCAGTCTTACACAGATCAGAACTGAATTGGATTGGGTAAAAGCATTTATTGAAAAGGTTAGGTTAAGAACGCCATGAGTGTATATTACATTTATTAAGGCATATCTTTCTTAATGTTCATAAAGGTTAGTTGATCCTAAACCCAGAAATCACTGTTAATATTTCCAAAATGGTTGACAAGCTCGATACGGTTATTTTGGTAGTTAGTTACAATGCTTTATTCTATTTGTGCAATTAATGTCTATCTAATCCTTCAAAGCAAACACAATCCCTTGTGGATCCTCATAGACTACCAAGTAATTTTTTTGCCATGTTTCAGGATCAAAGTACCCCGGGATCTCCATTCCCCCTTCTCCAAACCAATCCGTCTTAATTACCACGACATAATCCGCGCTATTTTTGCGTGAAACGGTATTCGTATATCCCTCGCCGTACACGTAATACGGAAGCCCATTTTCAACCCACACGGTTGAATCACGCACATTCTTTTGTACATATTCATACGCGCTGTGAAAGCCATCTACTCCCACAGATTCTCTAAACTGATCTCTGAGAATGATCGCGTTTTCAGGTTTTCTTTCCAAAACCCACGCCTGTGACCAGATCACTCCCACAGCAACCAGAAGCAGGAATGGCACACTAACATAATCCACCACTTTTCTAATTTTTCTATTGAAGTTGATTTTACTTAGAAGATTATTAACTAAGAGAAGCAGAATAATAAAAATATATGCCAGCATTGCCTGCCCGAAACGCCAATTGATCGCCGCGGGAACATCTGTCCGCAAGAAGAAAGCGGTAACGGGGGTGAAAACAAAGCCAATTACCAACAGTAAAAGTATTCCGGCTTGCCAGCGGTATTGGGGAAACTTCTTGATACTGATCAGAACCATAATCAGCGCCAACCCAAAGATTAAATATAAATTCTTTGGAACGTACTTATAGAAAAAGGGATTGGTCAAGTTGAAAGCGATACTCCATTTTGAAGCCTCAAGCACATAATTAGAAAATATTTTTCCATTCAAGATCAAGTTGCGCAATAACCAAATCACACCTGGGATCATTAAAGACGATGAAATCAAATAGAAAAAAAGATGAGACTTCGATACTCTTGTCCAATCTCGAATGATCCTCCAGACTATTTTTCCACCGAGCAATATCCATAAGGGCGCTAAAACGTATATGGCGTTGGGCTTTACAGATAGAGCGATCATCCCCGCGGCACCGGTCGGGAGCATAGCCCGCATATCAAATTCATCGATCTTAGGATAAGGATAAAAAAACAATATGGACAACACCGCAGCAGCTAACAACAGATCGTTTTTTCCCACTGTAACCACTTCCTGCTGGAAGACCCGCCAGAGATTTAGGAATTGGAAAAAGAAGTTACTGAGAACAACCAATGTAATTAGTAAGAGCAGAAAAGATGATCTTATTTGGGTGTACCGCCTTGCGAGCAGCCAGAAAGACAAAATAAAAAACAGGTCAATCAGCGCATGCATCCATCCGAATAAGGCCGCGTCTCCTGTAACCAACAGGCAAAAGGACAGCAGGGATTCATAACCGAAGGGGTATTCTCCATAGGCAATTGTCATATCATTTGCTGATCCGCTGCGGACCATTTCTACCGCTTTGGGAAAGTGATATTTACCGGCATCCCAGGGGAACCAATCACCAGCAATCGATTCTGGCCAACGCGCGATAGGGATCAGTATTAAAAGGATGATTATTAATATTGTGACCGCGTAAATAATAATCCTAGATATTGCCTTTCCATTCGGGGTTTTTCTCTGCAAAACTCGATGCCCATCAACCGTGTTAGTTCGACAAAGAACTTTAAATAAAAGTGGCGTAAGAATAAATACAAGTGGAAACACATAAATGGGTTCATATAAACCGGAAACACCTAAAACAGAGCCAGTAAAGATAACGCTATAAAAGAAGCAGGTGATCCCTAAATAGATGTTGAATAAAGCATCCCCGATATATTCTTTCTTGACCATCCATCTCCTTAAACCAGACCCCAATGATTATAAGTGTTTTTCATCCACAAATAAGTGAAACTATTACTCCCAAACTCAAAGACTATGCATCGAAAAACTCAGGATAAAATATGCTAGCAATGGGTAAAACAAACGCTACACTTTTATTACGCGGAAAAAGCATTTCATGTCGCTCTTATATTCCACTTCGGAAAGCCATGAAAGAGAAAAACATCTCGGTTTCCGCTCATCTGGCTGTACGTTCTGGTGAACTCATTACGGATGATGAAATGGTTAAACCAGGCGATCTCATTGAATTGATCCCTGTTATCTCGGGAGGATAAACAAATATGCGGTGCAGGAAATGCGGCAAAAAAGCAGTCATCAATATGCGCCAGCATCGGCTGTCATTATGCAAACAGCACTTCCTGGAATGGCTCCCCAACCACATCCTGAGGTTCATAAAAAAATATGAAATGTTCTCAGAACATGACCGCATCCTAGTAGCTGTTTCTGGTGGTAAAGATTCACTGGCCTTGTGGGATATTCTCTTGAAATTGGGTCTTCATACTGAAGGGCTGTATATAAATCTCGGAATCAACGCGGAAACAGCATATTCAAACCACTCAATGGATTTCGCTCAAAAATTCGCCGATCAACGTAATTTAAAATTGCATATAGCTGATATAAAAAGAGATTACGGTGAATCCATTCCTGAAATTTCTATCAGGACCCGGCGTGGAAGGGATAAACCATGTTCATTGTGTGGATTAATAAAAAGGTATATGATGAACCGATTCGCTCTAAATGGCCAATACGACGTACTTGTTACCGCGCATAATCTGGATGATGAAGCCGCCATTCTTCTCGCGAACACTCTGGATTGGTCTTTGGAATTCTTGGCTCGGGGTGAGCCGGTTTTACCATCAAAACCTGGATTCTTAAAAAAAGTAAAACCTTTTTTCCGCACATATGAACGGGAAGCGGCTGCTTATGCCATTCTTCGTAATATTGAATATATGCGTGATGAATGCCCATTTTCGATCGATAGCAAACAGCTGTATTATAAAAAATACCTGAATGAATGGGAGGAGAAACAGCCCGGTACAAAACTGCGCTTTTACCTGAAATACCTTAACGCGATCGCTCAAGGTGCCTTCCCAGCCAGGCAAGAATTAGCACAACAGCTTGCTCAACAACGCTGCCCGCAATGCGGCCAACCCACTAATACCGGCAGCTTATGCGCGTTCTGCAAACTTTTTGATACAAATATATGACCATCTTGGCAATTTCCCCTTAAAATAAAAAATAGCGGGGTTTTCTCCCGCTATTTGGTAAACTTTTCTATGCGCTTTCGAGATATTTTTCAACTTCCCAGTCAGTAACGTGAATGCGGTAATCTTCACATTCTTCTAATTTTGCACGCCGGAAAGCAGTGTATATCTCTGTTCCAAGTGCATTCTTAAGCACATCATCGTTATCTAATTCAGATAACGCTTCTGAAAGAGAAGATGGTAGTTCCTCGATATTTTCAGCTTTTCTCTCTTCTTCGCTTAACTTGTAGATATTGACATTATTCAACGGTTTGGGCGGTTTCAATTTATTATCCATGCCATCCTTACCAATCGCGAGCATCCCCGCAAAGGCGAGATAAGGATTGCAGGCAGGATCCGGGCAGCGAAGTTCCGCACGAGTCGCGTTTTTCTGTCCGGCAGTATAGCGTGGGATACGAATCAACGCAGAGCGGTTGATCTGCGCCCAGCCTACATACACCGGAGCTTCATAGCCGGGAACCAACCGCTTGTAAGAATTTACTGTGGGTGCGACTAAAGCGGACAACGCGCGGGCATGTTTCAACTGACCGGCGATAAAGGAATAAGCAATCTCAGAAAGATGGAAATCATCATCCTTATCAAAAAAGGTATTATTACCCTTTTCATCAAACAATGACATATGGGTATGCATTCCAGAACCACTGACCCCGAAAATTGGTTTAGGCATAAAAGAAGCGATTAATCCATGCTGGGCAGCGATCGCTTTGACAGTATATTTCAGCGTCATCACATTATCTGCTGTGCGCAGCGCGTCCGCAAACCGGAAATCAATCTCATGCTGGCCGCGGGCAACTTCATGGTGGCCCATTTCAATCTCCAAGCCCATTGTGTTTAACGCATACATCAATTCCGTACGTACCTGCGTGGCTTCATCATCTGAGGAAAAATCAAAATAACCGCCCACATCATGCGGTACAGGATGCAGTCCACCATTTTGTCTGAATAAGAAGAACTCCGGTTCAGTTCCGCAGTTAAACACAAAACCGCTTTTTTTCAAGTCTGCCAGCATTTTCTTCAGCAAACCGCGCGGATCACCAGCGAATGGTTCGTCATCCGGGGTATAGATATCGCAAAAAAACCGCGCCCGCCGCAAGTTTTCCGGGGTCCAGGGGAGAACCGCGTAGGTATCAGTGTCAATTTTTAGGTGCATATCACTTTCCTGAATGCGGGCAAATCCTTGGACAGAAGAACCGTCAAACCAAATACCATTATCCAATGCTCCTTCCAGCTGTTCAACAGGCATATCAACACTTTTTATTTTGCCGGTTACGTCAGAAAATTGAAAACTTATGAATTTGACATTATCCTTTTTTATGCGTTCTAAAATCTCTTTGTTGTTCATACTACCTCCATCGGCATTTAAAATATAGTGGGCATGCCCGGACATGCCCATATTAACACATAATTCTCACAATGAGTGCCCTTCATGATTACAGGGTTCCTGAATTCCAACCCAGACCACTGCGGGGACCTTGACGCAGGCATCACTGCCCGTTTTTACGCCACAGCTTTATCGGAAGGGAAAATACAGCCCGTGGTAGGGCTTCGGAGGCATCCGCTGATCAGATCGATTCTTTCCCGTAATCGTGTTTAGCGCTTTCCTGTCGGAAAGACACATCTTCCTCGTAGTCTCTCCTAAAAGAGACCCAGCTGCTATTTTCCTTTTTTATTCAATTGTTAATCTAGATGCATTTTTACCACATGGCTTTTTCTCCGTCAAACAACTATTTGAATAACTTTAGATTAATTTCACTTAATAGAACATATATACATTAATGATATCCGAATTCAACCAGCAAGTACAACTTAGTAAGTTAAAAGAGAGGTAAATGCATGGAATATTATTGCCTTATGTGTGTATCGCTAGATGACACTAGAATAATTCCTTACCCTTTTTGCAACCATCCACTTAAAAAGGTGAAATAAATTCCCTAATATTATGAATTTGCTGCTAATTTAATAAGTATCTATTTATGAGTGGTACTAAATTTGGGGGCTTGACAAAGTCACCCAGACTGCTTCTCTCCATTACCACCTGTGGACGCTCATCAATCGATGTCCTGTTGGGTATTTGTCCGCGTTTTTCATAGCTGCCATAGCGTTTTCTGCGCTTTTTACAGCATCTGAGGTGTTTCCAGAGCGATCCACCGCCCTTTTTATCTCTATAGATATATTAGTAGATCCATTCATGACTATTTTGCAGTTCTTGTTCTTTCCTGCAATAATCGCTGATTTGTTCCGGGCTCCAATCCAGACAGATTAGTTCCTCAATCAAACCCCAATCTTTATCAGTGATCATTGATTTGGTTTTGTCCCGCCTTGCTATCGTGAATTGATGTGCTTGTTTTGGACGATACCCTCTCTTTCCCCTATTGCGTCTGATTTCCCTACTGATAGTTGATTTGTTTACGCCAATGGCTTTGGCTATCTCGATCTGCAAATGACCTATTTTCAATAAGGTAGATATCTGGTATCTTTGTGTTTGGGTAAGCTTTGTGTATGTTCCCATGAGTGCTCCTTTGATCTAGTCGTTGGAGAGGCACTTATCTTGCCGCAGCTTACCTCTCTAACTCTTTCAAAGTCGTACTTGCTTAAAATTGAATTTAATGTATAATTTCCGGGTTTGTAAATAATAAAAGGAAGTGAGGTTTACTTATTTATTACGAATTTCTATAATGGAGTGCTTGCCAGGATTCGGGATATCAACATGACCTTACTTTCCGCCAACAAAAATAAGAAAGTAAAAAACAAAAGGAGAGAATAGTGACGAAATGGGAGTACAAGATCGTTGATACTAAAGACGTGTCCAAAGGCGGCATGTTCAAAGGGAAAGACCGAGCTGACATAGAAGCATACTTGAACGGACTCGGAAAAGATGGATGGGAGATCATCAATCTTGATTTCAGAGAGCTAGAGAATAGATCTGAGTTCTCGGGTGTGGCGAAAAGAGAAGTAACTGCATAAAATAACTCACTGTACTGAACTCCGAGTGTTCCGATTTTGGGACTTAAAGTTTCTTTTGAAGTTGAAAATGTTTTTCATGAAAAAAGGATTGGACAAATGAAGAAAAATGTCTCCATTGCAGAATTGACATTTGTGTCCAAAAACCTTTTAACTGGTCCAATTGATATCTTTAAAACAATTGACATTTTAAACAATACAGATTATTCATTTTATTTATTTTAAGGAGATAGCAGAAATGAAAGTACTAGTAACAGGTGGTACCAATGGAATGGGAAAAGGGGTTGCTAAAATTTTAGCTGGAACTGACAATCAAATTCATGAAATTATAATTTTGTGCAGATCCAAAGAACGCGGTGAAGCTACAATCAAAGAAATAATAGCAATTACAAAAAATCAAAAGATTTCCATGGTTTTATGTGATCTCACAAAACTAAGTGATGTTCGAAATGTAATTAATGAGATTCATAGTAAACATAAATTTCTGGATGGTTTATTTATAAATGCCGGCATTGGTTATGCTGCCAAACGTGTAGAAACTGAAGATGGAATGGATTCGCATTTCCAAGTGAATTATTTATCTCAATTTATGTTAACTTTAAATTTATTGGATTTGTTGGAAAATTCTGAAATCGGAGGGAGAGTGATTTTTAATGTAACAAAAGGGGGTGAAATATTGTGGGACGACATGCAAATGGAGAAAAAATGGGGTTATGAAAAAGGCATTCAACAAGCAATGGTTGCCAAAAGAATGTTTTATGTCTCTTTGCATGATTTGCACAGGAAAATCAAAAATTCAAAAGTTTCTTTTTTTGGATTCGAAATTTCAAAGACAGTGTGGACCAATCAAATTAATATTATTCCATTTTTTATGAAAACAATGGCCAGTGTGATGAAATTCTTTGGTACATTTATTTCAATTGAAGAATGTGGAATGATTATGTTTCCTTTGTTCACAGAAAAGCAGGAAGAGAGTTTAAAGAAATCGGGAAAATTCATCACATGGAAAAAGGATAAGTTCATTGAGATAGAGGAAGGCAAAGACGTATTTGATAAGGAAATGCAAGATAAACTGTGGAAAATAAGTCTAAATTTATGTGAAGATGAAAAAACAACTAAAATCGCAAAAAAATATTGGTTAGATTAGGTTTTTTTTACGTTATTTAATTGCTTATTTTGATATCCTTTTCTTCAAGATAGCAGAGGGGTTTGGTTCGGTCGACAACGTTTCTATGCAATGACATTTCAGATGTAAATGTAATAATAACTGGAACTTAATAGCAAAACCTGAATATGTAACTATAGACGACAGTTTATTAAACCAAAAGAAAAAAGAGGGAAATGAATACAAACAAAAATACCACAAGGGATGCTTCCTATTTTCAAACTTCAGGCGCTTTATTACTAGCAACAAAAGATTGGACTAGCATTGTGGAAAACATTCCATATGGCTTAGGAGCTCTGATTTTCAATTTTGTGTTATATCAATCAGAACTTATTCCTCGATGGTTATCAGTCTGGGGCCTTATTGGGGCTACATTATTATTAGCAATGGGATTGTTACGTATGTTCAGCGATTCCGATTCCGTGATCTTATTGGCTATTCCAATAATATTGAATGAATTGGTTCTTGCTGTATGGCTCATAGTTAATGGATTCAATTCGTATGCTATTGCTTCCACAATTGTCGGCGTATTATTTATCACTGCGTTGGTTTCGTCGATGCTGAGTGGCGTATTTTTAGGATCAATAGATGATCCGGATTATCTTACCGCTGTTTCTGAAAATGGAAACAAAGTGTTGATCGGGGTGCTCTTTCAGTTAATATTGACTGTTTCAGTTGTTGCTATTCCAATTATGATGTTTCCAATCTTAAGAGAGCATAATGAAATTTTGGCTCTTGGATATATTTGTGCCAGGATCTTTGAGGGCTTTTTCGATGCTGTTATGGCGATCAGCCAGCTACTACTGTTGACATTAAGTCAGGAATTTTTAAAAGCGGGAGCTCCGGATGCTTCCCATTTTAAAACTTTAGGCGCTCTATTACTAGCAACAAGAGATTGGACTAGTGTAGTGGAAAACATTCCATATGGCCTAGGTGCCCTGATATTTAATTATGCGTTATATCAATCAGAACTCATTCCTAGATGGTTATCAGTTTGGGGTTTGATTGGGGCCATATTAATGTTAGCAATGGGAGTATTACGTATGTTCAGCGATTCCGATTCCGTGATCTTTTTAGCTATTCCAATAATATTGAATGAATTGGTTCTAGCAGTAAGGCTTATAGTAAGAGGATTCAATTTTTCTGCAATCACTTCCGAGTCTGAAAAAACAGCTACTAACTAGATAAAAAGAGCACATCTAAAATAAGGAAAGACACTCATTAGAAAGCGATTGTACACACCAATTCAATCGCTTTCGAGAAATTATTGCCTTTTCTGTCTATTGCATCAATGTAGTTATTTTCCAGTCACAGCAAGAAAACTCATCTGACAAAATAAATCATTTCAATTCACTCTATACGGTGTTATATGACGCACAAGGTAATCGAACCTGCGACCGAAGTAGTCCCCGAAGGGGAAACCTGCTGATTAAGAGTTATCTGTAATTCACTCTATTACGTCTATAGTGTCTATAGTGTCTATTATGTCTACACAGTGACAAAAGTAGGGGTAAAACTTTCTATTATGTCTATTGTTTCTATAGTTTCTACTCAGGTTGCACCACGGTTGCACCATTTGCATAAGAAGGAAGGGTAACTTGACACAATACTATCGAGTATTTATTGGTATTTCTTTCCATGTTTTCACTCAAATAATATAAATATAAATAGACGGGAGTGGGGTTAAAACCCGCAACATCCTGTTCCACAGGGTAGGTAAGGCTCCCCTAAAATAGTACCAGCGATAAGTAGACACAAATGGAAAAAGGAGGAGCCAAA
>SDBT01002546.1_pt1 | contig 32080 bp, 77 predicted proteins | sample 2277101 | NCBI WGS metagenome assembly SDBT01 (sample SAMN10404973, study PRJNA504765) | marine sediment metagenome | isolation source: marine sediment core GS10_PC15, 103 cmbsf | place: Arctic Ocean: Southern Knipovich Ridge | collected 2010 | reverse complement strand
TTGGCGATCTTTTCAGCTTCCGCCTTGGCGATCTTTTCAGCTTCCGCCTCGGTCGTGCCTTTGCCGTGATCCCAACCCCAATCGGGCTTTTCAGGATCCTCGGTTTCACCCATTCCGAACTTGCTATTCATGTCGAGGGGCCAAACGGTGCCCTCGCTCTTTTCGGTCTTTTCAGCGTCCGGCTTGTCGGCGTCTTTGTCGGCGTCCGCCTTGTCGTCGGTTTTGTCGTCCGCCTTGTCGTCGGTTTTGTCGTCCGCCTTGTCGGCGTTCGTCTTGTCGTCCGGCTTGTCGTCGCCTTTTGCGACCTTGGCGATCAAGGCGTCGATCTTTGTTCCCATGTCGTCCAGCGACTTCGCGAACGTCGCTGTCGACGGACTATCGAAACCCGAACCGGGCGCCACGATCGGTGGAACCTTGCCACCGGGAATGGGCGAACCCGCGCCCGCTTCCGCATTCGGGATCGCGTTTGACGAAATCAACGTCACAGCGGTCGCGTTGCTTGGCGACTGTGTTTTCTCGGTCGTCTTGACCTGTGCCGGATCTTGGAATCGTTTGACCGACAAGATCCCGCCGGGCGTCGCCGGGGAACCAATGAAATCTTTGGCGATCCCGATCTGTTCCGACAGGGCCTTGAGTCGCGTAACACGCAACGTCGGATCCTTGTCCGTGGCCGCCTGTGTGACCTGATCGGTCGCATACTCGACGAACTGTTCGGGACTCATGTTCTCGTTCCCCTCATCAACCGCGAGGGCATCGACAGACTTTTGCAATTTTTCCAGCGAACTTTGTAGCGACATGGCGCAAACCTCTTTCGTGTTTGGGGTTCCCCTTGCGGTTTCAGTTAGTGAGCATCGCAAAAAACAGACCGGCGGACAAGTCTTAACCTTTTTCGGCCTCTATTCCGTCAACGTCAGGGTTGTCCCCCAACACGTCATCGCCGTCAACCTCTAACTCGATCGGAACCTCGACAGACCCGTTACCGGGACCGCTCCAAGACTCCCGCCCCTCGTCGGGGGACCACTTTCCCGGGCTGTCTAATTCGGTCCGAATGATTGATTTCATAGCGTCGAGAATCCTCGGCACCGACCAATGAAGATCCCGCCGCAACGTCACAAACCAACGAATACAAATTTGAAACCGCCGCTCGATCTCGCTTTGTGTTTTGACCGGCCTCAGGATCTCGTCTGTGTCGTATGAATATTGGATCGCCTCTGCGATCCCAACGATCACACGTCCCACCCATTTTTGGGTGACCATCTTGACCAACTCGCCCTTTGTAAATTCTGCTAATCGTGAACTCATAACCCACCCGGTTCGATAGTTGACCGACATCGCCCGTGCAATGGCGGCATGAAAGCGCCAATCGCCTCCAATTGTTTACTCGTGAACATTCCCCGGAACCGCCCGGGGTCGTCCTTTTTCCCAACACCCGACCGGACCACCTCCCCGACAATCGTCCGCCGCCCGTCCCGGGTTTGGGTAAACATAATTTTCCCACCCTGTCCGTCAGATCCCACCCTGATCCAAGGCATAATATCCTTGACCATTTCGGGATCGGGCGCCTGTTCGACTTCCTCGTATCGTTTGACAGCGTTCGCAACCTCAAACGATCGACCGTTGAGCGCCCGACACTGATCGGTCGTGGCCTCGTCCATGACAGCCGTAAATATGAACGTCTGGATCCCGGCGTCCTGGTAACTCGCAAGCTGTCCCCACGTCCGCGACCTGTTCGTGAACACGCCCGATATGACGCCCCAATAGTTTTTCGATTTTTTCAGACCGACCGCCGCCGACAACCGGGTTTCGAGGGCTTGCGCGATCGCATCCCGGCCAAGCCCCTGATCGACACCCTCGCCGACAATCTCACGGGCCAACGCCGAGAACGTAGCCGACCGGCGCCCCCACTCGTCCCGGATAAAAAGGGCCTGTGACGCGATCAAGTTTTTAGTGATCCGCTTGTCGCGCAACGTCATATCGATCCCGATTTTCGTCTTGAACTTGGCCGGGACCTGTTTCCGGGTCCCCCTCCGTGACGCCTTAACGACCCGAGGACCCACAACCGTCAACACTTGGGTCACCGGCTTAATCAACTTTGCCCCGGTTTTACCGACCGCCAGCCGGGCCGCCTCAATCACCCGGTCCCGATCGGTCCCCGTCATAGCGGTCCAATTCACGTCCAACATTGCGATCGCCCGATCGAGCGATTTGGCTTCCTCGCCCGCTGTCGCGTTGATCAACGAACGGGTCAAGCGCCCCACGATTACGAGAAAATCATTGTCGTCCAGCGGGTTCAGGGCCTTGCGAACATCGACCCGCATAGCAAGCGCCAAAATATCGTCGATCGCCATGGCGCCACATTGGCAATTTTCCTGGTGTTGGAAATTCAAGAGTATATCCGGATATACACGGACCGATTACTTGGCCGGTTTTCCGTCCTCCCGCTCGTCAATCACGTCGATCATATTGGCCCAATCCTCGGCCGAAACCTTGATCACTTCTTTCTCGATGTTCTCGGGCGTCCGCTGTTCCGTGTCGTCCGATTTCATGGATCGCATTTCCTCGGCGTGTAGCATGGCGCGCAAATCGACAAGATCCCGGGCCAGTTTCCGGATCCCTTCCTTGCGCGACTTGGCATTGTAACGCCTTGCGATACGCTTGGATTTTTTACTACCGATCCGGGTGAACCCGTCGGACCCTTCGCGTTTTTTGTCAGCCTCTTGGCGTCGTCGTTTCCGCTTGTCCGCGCCCGTTTCCCCGTCTTTTTTGCCACCGTCTTTTTTGTCGCCGTCCTCGTCAATCTCGGGGGGATCTTCCTCACCCTCGCCGTCGCCCGCGAAATTGCCTTCCTCACCCTCTGGCAATATTCCGGCCTTGAGTAGTTCGGGCGGGATCCGCGTCCACAACTCGTCGATCTTTTTGAAGTCCTTGTTGAAAATCGCCTTGGCAAGATCGCGCGCCTCGCCCGGTGTGAGGATCGAATTTTTAACCATCGACGTGACGATCTCGGCCAAGTCCAGCGGGTCACGGGTGACCGGGGCATTGCTGACGAACGTCCAGAATTTGATCTCCAATTCCGTCAGGATCTTCCGGTTCATTGTCCAGTCGAAATCCTCACGCTCCGGACTGAACACTTGCATTTCCGCGAACTCAAGCGCCGCGTCCGCCGTGGCCCTGTTGAAATCCCGAATATCCCCACGCAACAGACGCGGCAAACGGAAAGACATTCCAACCTTGTCCATATTCTTTTCGTCGTAATTCTGAAACAGCGCGTCTTTTTGTTGCGCGTCCATCAACGGAACGATCTCGATCTTCATTCGAGCGTTCGCCGAATCGAGGGCCACATTTCCCACCGGTTCAGCTTCCAAGATCATGACGCTGTGAAAATTCTCACGCCCCTTGATCTTGTTCTTAATGTGGTCCTCAACCTTTTTGGTCGAATCGGCTGTAAGCCGACCACCCGAAATCAAGATCGCCATGGGCGGGACGCCCTTGTTTTCAAAATATAGGAAATTGACTTCCTCAGACTGTCGCGATCCCATGACCGCCAACAGCGTCCCAATCCAACGCGGGATCCCGTATGGACTCCGAGGCGAATGAATTGGGAAATGCATGATCTCTGTCGCCGGAACCGCGTCGGCCGACTCCCCGTCAGCGCCTCGCATTTCATCGACCGTCTTGAAAACACTTCCAGTCTTGGCGCTGATCACACGCGGGTCGCCGAACTCTTTGAAAAACACCCGGCGGGACTCGAACACCTGGACAAATTTCCGGAACCGCTTTTTGACTTTCAATTTCTCAAACGTGAACAGGGTCCGCTTGATCATTACCTCAACTTCGATCGGCGGTTCCTTGCCCAATGGCATGAGTCGCATAGTGAACCCGGGAATGTACGTGAACTGTGCCGGGTCCCCGTTGCCGTCGCGCAACACTTCCCAATACCCGTTCCCCATTATTTCCTTATCGGATCGGGTATTTTTTCGTAGGGAAATAAATGATTCGTCGATGCAACAGAACCGAAAAAACGCATCGAGTTTGGCCTTTTCAAGCCGGGCCTCGTGGATCATTTCCTCGATCTTGGCGTCAACCTCATCGTCGCTCGGAAATTCAACGTCCTCGGCGTCGCCGTCAGCCTCGTTCAACAACTCGAAAAACATGGCATCGCGAACCTGATCGAATGCGTCGTCATCGTTTTCGAGATCGATCACCGGCTCGAACCTGTGACCGTTGCCGTCGATGTTGACCGCGTAGGCGTCGACGTTCTGGCGTAACGCGTTCGAGTGTTCGATCAACTTGCATAAAATTTCCGGACTGTATGGGGGTTCGAGCGCCCCTGTAGCGTGGAAAATATCGGCGTGTTGATTGTTGCCGCGTTCAGCCTCTTGGACGTTTGTCGTCTGAACCTGATCGGCGCCGATGAATGTGGCCTTAACCATGGCCTCACGATCAGACAAGTCGTTGACCATGGCCTCAACCCGACGATCGACGTTATCGATCGCGCTCCGGGTAATGATAGAATTTTCCTCTGTTGTTTCGTCGGCCATGGTGTCCGCCTATTCTTTGGCGTTGTTGAAAGCAATAACCACGATCCCCTCTGGACCCATGGCAACCGATCGAATATTGAAACCCTCGTTCTCAACAACCCGCCGGGCCTTTTTCATAGCCTGATCGGCGTGGTGTGCCTTGATTGTCGAGACTGGAAATTCCGACGCTTTGACCCTTTCAGCCGCTTGGGTTTCCTTTTCCGGTTTCTTGGGATCCCGGACCGGCTGAACGTAGACATTGAGTCCAAACTTTTTCATTGCGTCAGATTACCACCGTCAATCGCGACCCGTACATTCACCGCCGGGCCTTTCTTTTTGTTTTGCGTTTGATCCTGAGCTTTTTCAATTTCTTGCGTTGCTCATTTAGTTGGCGTTTGACCCGTGCCACAACTTTCGGGACCGCTCGATCCTTGGCCCTTTTTGAACGATTGCGCAAATCTCGGACCGCTTCCGATATTGTTTTCCCGGCCTTTTGCGCGTCGGCTTGATCGAGGTACGTTTTGAACGGTTGATCACCCTTGAGCGCCCGCGCGACGAAAGTCATGGGCGCCATTGCGTCAGATTTGGGATCGAATTTCTTGTTCGTCTTGCCGTCAAGAATACAATCCGCACACGCCAACCCCTCGTACACCCCCGGATCGTAGGATCCAACCATGTCACCGGGACCGGCGCCGCAAAACGAACAAATCCCGTCCGGCTTACGAGTAAGGACAAAACGCCCTTCCCCCGGATCGCTCCGAGGCTTTTCCGATTTTGCTGGTTCCATTGAACTCAGAGAATCGAGGACGCGTCCTCGGCTTTTGCTCGTGCCTGTGCCGCCGCCCCGAGGTGTTCGAGGCCCGCGTGTTTCAGACCCAACTCACGTAGCCATGTGGACAGATCGACTTTCGCCTTGCCCTTGGCCTCGCGTTCCTTGTTCTTTTCGGCAATGAACGACTCAAGTCCGTCCTTTTGCTCGTCATTGACCTTTATCGCGATCGCCTTTTTCATGCTCGTCATCATGCTCGGCTTACGGCCCGCGCCCGCGCGCTTTCCGCCGTGATCGTTCTTTACGTCTTTCGGTTTTCCCATTTCAATCCCTTGTGGTTGTTCGTTCGGTTATACGGGTCAGACACCCGGTAGTCAATCCTTGATTTTCTCAGCCAACAGACGCGGCGATTCCCCCACCTCGATCACTGTTGCCGGATGTTCGAGACGTTGATCGACAGAAACCTTGTAGGGATTCGACAGTTTCTTGATCCCGAGATCGTCCAACGCCTCGGCACCCATGAAAGCGAAAAACGCGATCAGAGAAAAATCGCGCTCCGTCATGCTGATCCGGCTGTATTCCATACTAGCCAGATCCGGATCAACACCGAACTTGGCCGACCGTCGCAACAAAAGCGCGACCTGTTTCAGACCCTCGTCAAATGGAATTTTGAAAATTTGCTGAAACCTGATCTCGATCGCTCGTTTCTGTTCTTTTGTCATGCTTCCACCTCGTCAATATGTTTGCAGTCTGGATAACTGGTACACCCGTAAAACGGCCCATATTTCCCCTTGCGGTATCGCATGAGGGATCCACATTCGGGACAGTAACGGACCACCGCCGCACGCTTGTAGGCTTGCCGGATCTGAACCTTGAGACGGTTCAGAAACACCGCCACGCGGTCCACCTCGCCCTGTGGCGCCGTCCTGAGGATCTTCTGACCCGACTCTATAGGAACAAACTCGTCCCCGTTCATGGCCCCGACGACGACCCTGACGGCATCCTTCCCGCACGCCCGCGCCCGCGCGCCCCCGATGGACAGAGACGTATAGATCCGGACCACGCCAAATTTAGGGAACAACACCAGATCGAACACCCGTTCACGCCCGGCCACATGCCACGACCACGAGCCGAGATCCGCGTGTTTGACCTTGCCGCCGATCTGTTCCAACAGGCCGGTTAGCCGGTCCGCCGGTATCTCGACAAATCGTTTACCCATGATTAAGTTATACACCCCGGAAACCCGGGGGTCAACCTAATCAAGACAAAAGTTTTTTATCCCACCACTCGGACAGTTTTGGGGGTGGGTGGACCGTCATCCCGGTCCCGGTTGTCGTCACCGCCACGTCATCCGGATCACAGAGGCCCGCCGGAATCTGTCCCTTTTCTATCAACGATCCGACAATGTGACGCGCCCCGTCTTTGATTTCCTTGACCATCTTGGCCGGGGTCATGCGCCCTGGACCCTCGCCGATCTTCATACGCTGGTAAGCCTTGAGCAAACGCGAGACGCGCGACAGAAATTGATCCTTTGATGTTTTGGCCGTGTTGTCCATGCCGTTAATCCCAACCTGTCAGATCAAACATAAACACGACAACCGGAACCTCTGGCGTTTCAACAGGCGCCTCGGGCTCGGGCGATCCGAAACAACTCGTGCATTCCTCGACCCCGCTCCCATCTTTCAAAAACAGGATCGAACATGTCGTACATTCCTGCAATTCGTAAATGATTTCTTGGATCACGAACTCGTCGAACCCGATCGAGTCCCTGAGTTTGGCGAACGCCTGAACCTCGATCTGTCTCACCCGCTCACGCGTGACCCCCAACACCTCGCCAACCTGTTCGAGCGTCATCCCGTCCGGGTTCCCCTCGACTATCATCTGTGATTCGAAATCTTCCTCGTATGAAAGATCCGACCATGGATCAAAATGCTTTCGACGACGCCCGAGGGACCTGGAACATTGATCGCGGACGTGTCCGTTTTCGCCACATAAGGTACACCGATCCATAATTTCCGGGTTGACGGCAAACCCGAATCCACGATCTTCCTCAGAGGTGTCGGGGGTTTGCACCCCCAACGTATGTCAGAACCTACGGCAACGATGCAACAAAAAACGTAACCGGCTTGACTTTTTATCAGCCGTAAGCAACCGCGACCGCGTGACCCTTTTCCAAAAGCACCTGGCTCAACAGTTCGCCGTCGTCCCGTTCCACCTCAACGATCCACCGGCCATACTTCCCGGCCTTGAGTCGCTTCGCATCACGACTACGAATTGTCACCACAGGGTCGATCAACTGTTGAAAATTGTCCCGTTGGTTCATGCCGACCCACTCGATAACGAACTGACGGGCCGCGATCCCTTTGCGGTATTCGTCGCTGTCATGTTTGACCCCTGTGATCTCGGGCGTGTTGACTCCGTGCAAACGGACCCGCGTCTTGTGTAGGACTCCGAACCCGAGATCGATCACAAGATCGAGTGTGTCCCCGTCAACGACTCGCCTGACTGTTGCCTTGTATACGAACATGTTTCCCCTTGGTTTGCGCTAATCAATTCCCACCCTCGTCCCTCACAACCCTCAAATGTTCGGCCTTTTTCTCGGCCCGATTCGATTCCTTGATCTTGTCCGCCAGCCACGATTGGAACCTCCCGTGGGCTTTCATGATCGCGATCTGTTCTCGGATCTTCATTTCAAGCCGGTTCTCGGTCAGGCGGATCGTGGGACCAGTGACCACGACAACCATTTCAATACATGAACAAATATATCGAGCTTCCGGATCAGCGTCCTCGTCCTTTTCCCATGTGACTTCGAGGCGTTTAGTTACTTCCTCTGTCAGCTTTATATCGACGAAATTGATCACTTGTAAAATATTGTGACCGTCAAACAATGAAACGAGTCGTCCGAGGACTGACGTATTTCTTTATCGACGATCTCAATCCCCTGGTTTTCTCGAATCCATTCAGTCACCCGTTCGCCCAATCGTTCCCGATCTCGCGTCAGTGTGGCTTGGAAAGTTTTGACCCCTTTGAACATCCTGATCCCTTAAACTAAGACACCAGACGGGCCACGAGATTGAGGCTTTTTCTTTTCGATCTCCCGTTTCTCATATGCGATCATTTTCCACATGAGCAAAAGGTAATTGATCGAGTCCGCGATCCGGCCCTCGATTCCCTCACTTTGGACCTGTCCCGTTTGAACGAACGTGTCGATCGCGCTCTGGTGTTTGTGCAGATAAACCGAAAGAATTTGGATCGGCTTGACCCCAATCCGATCGGCTCCGACATAGAAGTTTTTGAGACGCCCCCGATCCCCCTCGGCCCCTTGGGTGTAGTCGTGACCCTTGACCGTGAGCAATTCGTTGCACAATTTGATCATGTGACTGAAATCCCGATCGCCTTTAATGTGCGGGATTTCCAACATGTCATTCATTTGTTCGCGGAAATTTTTAAGAGTCTGTTCCAATCCAGTAGTGTCGCTCATTTGACCGCCCTCCCCGCCGCGCCGAGGCGCAAGGCTTCCGTTTCTTTCCAGTCCGGGCCGTGAACCATCCACGGTTGAGGAAATAAGTTTGGCGCATGTCCGACAGCCAACAAACGCCCGCGCTTTGCCAACCGTTGGATCTCCATGTCGGCCGCGACGTTTTCCCGTTCCTGGATCAACTTGGCCCACGCGACCGGGTTGGTCGTCCACATCCACGACGTTTCGCAACTATGCGGCAGAAACATCGACCCCGACTCGTAGATCCGCTTCCGTTCGATTCCCTTGGGCTCGGAACCTGTCAGCGATTTTCCCGCGTCGAAATGCCATTTGATGTAATCGAGATATTTCCCGTAAGCCTCGTCCATGGCTTTCGCGAATCGGTTGATCTCGTTCGGTCCCTTTTGCTCGATCGTTGGGTGAACAATGAAATGGCCGGGGTGGTGTGTGTAGCGGGTCGATTCCTGTGACGGGGATCCTTCCTCGTCACGATCGGCCCCGACGTAATTCCGGATCAACTCATGCGACACCCGCCGCGACACGCCCGCGATCAGAAACGTCAGCTTGGCGTGATACATGATCGAACGGTGGGGAATGTCCCCCGTTTGCGTGTTCTGAATGTACTCGCTATTCCGCTTGCGTCCGGCCTTGAGTCCGAAGCTGTTGTAACATTTGCGCCCGGCCAATTCGACGAGTTTTTCGTTGTCGGTGATCTTGCGAAACCCGTGGATATCTCCCGTTGTCTCTTGCCCGTCATGCGGCAACAGACCCAACAGATCGCCGTCAGTCTCGGGCGGTAGACAATCGGGACGGTAGATTTCCAACCAATTTCTCAAGGCCCGGATCCCCTCGGGGACTATCTCCATTTGGGCAATGATTGCCACCGTGGGCCGGAATACCAAAGTGATCCGGCCGTGCTTTTCTGGTTCGCGTTGTTCGTCCATGCCCGGGATTATCGGACACGATCGCGCTGTTTTCGTCCGCCCCGACCAAATTCTTTCCTTTTCACAAATGGCCGCTTGGGCTTCCGTGTCCTGTCGGGCGCCGCCGCCCCTTTGAACACAGCGAATTGCGTCATTATCGTCACGACCTGTTGACACTGTTCCAAATCGAACGCGCCAAAATGGCACGCTTCCTCAGTGATCCCCATTCGGGTCGCGATCATCCGATACGCCGCCGCCCGGCGCATGTGACCACCTTCCCAAATCCAGTCAAACGCCTCGTGGGCCGCCGCCCGGGCCTTTCGTGTTTCCTCGTCAGCCGGTACGCCGAGAGGTTTCCCGTCCGGGTGGGCTCCGTGGGTCCCATTACAACCCGGATAGCGGATACATGACCAGAACCGTCGATCCTTTGATCCCAATCTTAGCCTCATTGGCGATCCGCAATCGCCACATTTGACTACCTCGGTCAAATCCCGCCCTGTGACGCGATCATTAAATTCTCGAACCGAGCCACCCACCGATCGCCCGCTTCCCATGGGGTCATATGCCCGTCGACCGGGGGGACCCAATCCGGGACCGTGGCACCGACCCGCCGGTTGACATGGCCGCCCCGGATCTGTCCGTCCTCTGCAACGAGGGCCAGATCGTCCGCCAGCCTGATCAACTCTTGCCACGGCGCCACCATTGCCGCGATCCCCAAATCTTCCAAAATCACCGCGCGCCATTCGTCAGCCAACCGTCGATACTCTGGACCCATGTGATATTTCACCGGACGGATCAAATCCTGACAAACCCCTTCCTCAATGTCGTGGGTCAATCCCCCCAACGCCGCGATCGCCACCTCATAGGGACGGATCCCGGGGCGAAATTCCTCGGCCAACATTTCACAAACCTCCGACACCCACACACAATGGGCCGCGACGCTGTAATGTAGCGGGCCGGGAACATGTCCACCCCATCGGCACTGATTCACGATCCCCGTAATTAAATCGGGAAGGATCGGAACGTTTGACGTTCTCGGGTTGAAAAAATCGATCACCATTCCTGACGCCGAGGTGAATCGCCCTGGACCGAGGGCGCCCTGTTCCCCCTTCCACGGTTTGATCGCGAACCGAATTTCGGCGATCCGACTCACTTGATCAACTCTTTGAATTGATCACATGGGATCCCGGCATATCCGAGAATTTCCGCCCCCTCGGTCAATCGATAGGGCCGAACGTACCAGACCCGCCGAACGTTCCCGAGATTGACAAGAAACTTGGCGCACATTGCACACGGGAGATCAGTCACAAAAACCACCTTGTCCCAATACCGGGGAACGTCACAGTTGATCACCGCGTTCTGTTCGGCATGAATACAGCCGCATTTCCCGGGCTCGTCACTGTCGCAATCGTTCGGCAATCCCGAGGCGTTGCCGTTGTATCCGGTCGCGAGGATCTTCCGATTGTCCAAGCTGGCAATCACACACCCGACCGAAAGACGCCGACACGTCGAACGCTTGGAAACCAGACGCGCCATTTCCATGTGTATCGCGTCAAAACTTGGCCGGGTTGGGACCGGCTTTCCAGTTGGATCAATCATGCCCCGATTATCGGACAGACGACACGGGTTTTCGCTGTCTAAATTTGGGCCGCTTGTCGATTCTGTTGATCATGACAGAAAAATGATCCTCGCCGTCGTCACCCTTTTCGATCACCGCCGGACCAACCTCCCACACCTCGGGCCACACGAACGGATTACACAAGGGCTGGATCAGCAACGCATGGGCCGCCTCAATCCGGACTTGCCGGGCGCGCTGTTGGCAAATGTTCATAACTTCGATCGTAATTCTACCAGCGTTTTTTTCAACTCCGCTATGGACTGACGGATTTCTTTAGCCACTTCCTGTTCGATCCCAACCTCATCGGACGCCCTGTTGTAATTGATTACACCCGCCAATTGGACGTATTTCGGAACCTTGAGATATCGCAACCACCGATGGACCTGACGCTTTTTCTTTAATATTTTCATTACCGCCGTGAGGACTTGAGTCCTTTGATTGATCGTTTCCTGGAATCCAATCAACCGACACGGGACACATACCCGATCCCCGGTCATATCGGCCGTGTCGTTCTTTTCTGCCGTGGCCTCGACGTAATTCCCACACGAATTCCCCGATCCGCATTGCTTGATCGCTTGTGACGGGTGTAGGTGTTCGTCGTCCGCCGGATCGAATCCCTCGACAAACATCTTATCCTCACGGCCCGGTCTGGATTTCAGCATGAACTCGAAAACCAGCCGATAACAGCCCCGATAAACGTCCGCCCGCGACGTGATCTGCAAACACTGAAAATCCTCACTCAATCCCGGCTTTAGACGCATCCCGTTAAGGAACACCGCCCGGGGGATCTTTCTCAACGCGACACCCGGAACGATCGGGACGTATTTACTCGGACTGACCCCCGCCCTTTTTCTCGGCCCTTTTCGTTTTGATTTTTTCCCCATGCCCGGGATTATCGGACAGGCTCACGGGTTCTGGCGAATAACTCAGATTTCCGTTGATTATTGTTTGACAGAATCAAGTTGATACGGTATAACTTATTCATGGGTCAACGGGCCGGAGGGAACTATGGGGATTATTTTAGCGTTGCGTCAAACCCCTCTCGCGCCCTGTCGTGCTGTTTCCGTATCCAGAATCTCACAGTCATTCTTGTGAAATCCCTCGCCGCCGCAAACAGGGCATCCGCCACCGCCGTGGTGGACGCCGCACTCGATACAATCCGAAGTTTCCGCGTCCACCGTGCAATCCTCGTCGTTCGTGTGTGCGGTGTATTCTTGAAGCCTCACAGCGACACCCGTGACGCCAGCCCGGTCGCGAGGTGACGGAAAAAATGCAACACGTCGCCGTTGCAAAAGTCGATCTTGACGATCGTGGTTTTGATCCCGGCCTGTTCCACCTTGTTAGCGCTTTTCATGGCCTCGACCACACACCCGACAGGAATGAAATGGGCCGTCGCGTTAGCCTCGACCTCAAGAATCTTTTCCGAGTCGATCCCTTTCTCGCTCACGAACGTATCGATCCACTTGGAAAAGGCCCGGCTGGTTTCGTTTGTCTTTGTCATGATTCAGTTATACCGTTTCATCTTGATTCTGTCAAACTAAATCGACCATTAACCGATCGAAAGACCGGCCAACTGACGGGCCGCGTGATCCAGACCGTTAGCAAAGATCACCAAATCGCCGCCCCGATAGACGCGGTACATGTCGCACGCGTCCAGCCTGCCACGGAGGCCCGCCCCGACCGTGACCAACCGATGATCGATCCCCTCAAGCGCCCGGCGGGCCGCCTCGAATCCGGGGATCAAAGCGTCGTCGCTGTGGCTGACGGTGATCCAAGTGTTCCCGCCCTTGTCGCCCGACACGTCCCGGAACGCGCCAACAATCGCCTCGACCGAGGCCCGGGTGATACCCACGACCAAGATCGTCACGAGGATCGACAAGTCGATCCCGTTGCTGTCGATTTTGACGCTGACAGCTTTGGAATTGAAACCGGCGCCTTTGAGGGCCTTCCGGACTGCGTTGGTTGTTTCGTTTGCCATGATTCAGTTATACCTTTTCATCTTGATTCTGTCAACCCTAAATCAAAACTTTCCGATCTTTTCCCCGTCCTCGTCCGTGATCTCGATTGACGACAGGCCCCGGCCCTCGGGCGCGTGGATCACCGTGTAAGTCCAGTCGTCGTCAGGATCCGCATTCAGGGCCTTGGCGATTTCATCGGCCTTGGCCGGGGGGAACAGTTGGGCGGGGGCTTTGTCTATCGTGATTTCCATGATTCAGTTATACCGTTTCATCTTGATTCTGTCAACCCCTAATCAACACCCATAGGTCTATTTATTCAGGCCCCGGGCAATCGTGGCGGGGATAACATCGTAATCAGTCACGGTTTGCCCGGCGAATTGGTGCGTTGACACATAGCGCACGCGAACCAGATCGCCTTTGGAATTGTAGGTTTTGAGAATATCGACGACTGTGCAAATCCGTGGATTCTTGCCGCGTGTCGTGTAATGAGTGCCGATTGAGTATTTGTTTTCCATGATTAAGTTATACCGTTTCATCTTGATTCTGTCAACCCCTAATCAAGAAAAGATTAACAAACCGTCCCGTCAGACTCGAACTTGAGATCCCCGAACGGGGGAACGTCAGCAATCGGAACGATCGCAACGTGGGGCATATTGCCGCCCGGCACCTTGCGATCGACATGGATCGCCACATTGCCAAACTGTTGTTCACGCATTTCGTAGATCATGTCGACCGCCGACCAAATGGCCTCTGTTGCTGTTTTGTGGCCCATGGCGCCCTCCGAATCGTATCCCTCGGGATATGTGCCCGCGTGGTCCTTGACCGTGGAAATGGTCCCGAACCCGTTCTGACGGGTTCCGTACAGACAAATTGACGCGACGAGTTTGTTGGTAATTTTTGACATGGTGCGTGGTCCCTTTCGTTTCGGTATGATTAAGTTATACCGTTTCATCTTGATTCTGTCAACCCCTAATCAACCCCGGGGGTCGATTATTGTGGCAACCCCGCGTTGAACATTGGGATCCCGAACTCGCGACCCTGTAGGAACATGTGAGTAAGGCCGATCATGTCGGACGAGTACCCGAGGAATTTTGCGATCCCGTCATTGCCGTATTCGTAAACCTCAAGGCGTCCGGTTTTGTAGGACGACGAGATCCGAGCAAACTCAATAACCCGACCATGTGATCCAATGGTGTAGGTGTGGGTGACGCCCCGGCCCGCGACGTAATACATCGCGACACCCGTGAGGGGATTGACCCGGGGGGTCGTGTTGCCCACGAGGGAATTAAGGATTGAAGCCTGTCGGGTCTTTGTTGTTGCGTTGTTCATGAATCAGTTATACCGATTCATCTTGATTCAGTCAACCATAATCGACACATTTCTTTATAATTTCTTTGGGAACGTATTGATCCCCGCTAGTTGGCCGCCCCCGGGACCATTTCATTTCCGTCTAATTTCCGTGTCGCGGAAAATGCCGCCTCGCGTATCCCGAGGGCTTTCCTGTATTCGAGGTACAGGCCAACCCACTCGTCCGCCTTGCCCTGTCTTTGCGCCTCGCCCTCGGCATCCCTGAGGACTTCGATCGTCTCTGACAGCGCGCGTACGCGCGTCCTGTGTAGAATCCGGGGGCCTCGTCCGATCCGCCCGTCACCGTGAATCCAAAACGACCCGGCGGGCTTGTCGTTCAACTTCCGGATCGAACCCGTCACGCCCCCGTCGTCGGTCTGTGTGACCACCTCCCACACAAGGGGCCGCCCGTTCAAAAGGAACACATTTGGGGCGCCTGTGGACTCTAGGCACACATGGCCCCACGTATTCAGGATCTCGTCTACCTCGGTTGTTGTTGTCATGGGTCCCACATTCTCACCTCGACACAGGAAGTCAAAAAACTAATCAGAACCCGGGATGGGCTGGAAATTTGCCCGTCACGAGATACTGACTTGCCGCCTCTGTCGCGATCTCAAGCCGGGCCTTTTCGAGTCCCATCCGGAGCCACCGACCACAACCGGGCCACGGGCAAGATCCGCCCATTGAGCCGGACCAATAGTGAGCCAAAATCGTCCCGGTCTTTGAACCTGAGAACCTGATCAACTTGTTCGCGTTTGCCATGATTAAGTTATACCGTTTCATCTTGATTCTGTCAACCGAAATCGACAAGTTTCTTTTGACGCGGTGCTAAAATAATCCCCATAGTCCCCGCCGCCCCGTTGAGCCATGATTAAGTTATACCGTATCATCTTGATTACGTCAACCCTTATCAATCAATTATCTCGGGTCCGATCAAATTCACAATCGTCGGGATCTGGTTTATCCAAAATCACCCACCCCCAATCGTCCCCGTCAACGGTCCACCGGGCCAATCCGCAATCCCCCATAACCTTGAGAATCCGGGACGCCGCCGCCCCGGCCCCCTGTGCGGTTATAAACGTCGCCCCGGGCCAGATCACCGGGGCCAGAACCGAAGCCCGGATCAATCCGAGATCCTTCCCCCTGACGTAATCCTGAACCCGCCGGATCGCCTCGGCCATTGGGACCCGTTGCTTGACGCGCCTCACGCCCCCCACGGCCGATCAGTTCTCGGGTTGATCCGGGAGTCATGTCTCTCGGCGTGGTCGATACAGCGGACCCGAACCAACAAAGTCCGCCCCGTGATCACGGGGTCGTATTGGTGTCCAGAAACCCACACCCGGCCCTGTGTCGTCTGTTCTGGCCGCCGGTCCATCATGAACGCCCGGGCGATTTGCTCGAACGTCGGGGCCACCTGTGCGCGTCCGCAAACACCACACACGCCCCGGGACGGTTTGTGCTTGCCTGTCACAGCTTGCCGTATTCGATCACAATCCCCGACTCGGCCTCAATGAATGACAGATTGGCGTCGTGTCCCGACCGGGCGATCGCGTCGTGGGCCTTACTTGCCAGATCGATCACCGCTCGAACCTCGACAATGAGGGATCGATCCATGACCGGCCACGCACCGCAGAAACTAACCCCGTCACGGCTGGCGTTGATCTCGGGCTCGTTAGCGTGTGGCCTTTCCTTGAACCGAAACCGCAAAACCAGCCCGTCCATGATCGTCGGATACCCGACACACTTCCAACCTGACAGATCCGGATTCATTGGTTCACCCCTGGTTATTGCGCGCGTGACTCTCGATCCGCCGGGTCAACTTGTCGCGGTCCCGTCGTAACGCCACGAGTTTCGGATCGAACGGTTCACCGGCCAAGTCGAGATCAGACTGTGCGACTTTCTGATCCGTCTCAATGTGCCGGATCGTGTTCTCAAACGCTTCAATTTCCTCTTTGTCCGAGGTGATCAATTTAGCGATCTCAATCAGACGGGATCCTAGCCGGGTTCGTTGTTGGCTGATTCCTTCCGCCTCTAATCGACGATCCTCGATCGTTTGCTTCCGTTGTCCAATTCGCGCCCATGCGTTCGCGTGATTCTGTTCGTACCCTCTGACGACTTTTTCCTTGTCCGTCACCGCGTCGGCTCGTCGAATCTCGAAATCTGTAATCTCGTCGTTCACCTTGTCGAGCGAGGTTTGAAGATCGTCGGTCTTTTTCTTGATCCACTTTGCGCGATCGGCTTTCGCTTTCGTTGACCGCTTGACGATTGACGCCGGTCGTTCAGGGGGCTTTTCTTGCCTGTCCATACCCAACGCGTCGACAAACTCGGCGCCCTCCGGACACACCTCGTCGGGCTCTTGCGACGCGCGGCACTTGGCGCACCCTTTTATGTGTGCGAGGAAGTTGTTTTTCATGGACCGGATCGTTGCCGGTCCGAACCACACCGGAACGTCCTCCATTTTCACAGAACCGCCCTGTCCCTGTGGTGGGGGTGGGCGTTCAGTCGTCGGCCGAACGTTCTGTCCGCCTTTTTTGTGCGTGCCTTCCTGGATACGCGTCAACTTTTCTTTTGGTTCAACGATCAAAACTTTCGACGTTTCCTGCTTTGGGATCTTGGGCATGTCCGGCGGATCGGACACAACAATTACGGGAGGATTAGACATTTATGTTTTCCTTATCCCAATCGCATCGACGACGCCATAATAAAATCCACATCCTCGGTTGTCAGTCCGAGGCGTGCGTTGGCCGCCTTACATTGTTCGATCGCTTTGTCATAAGTCTTGCCCCAAAAATAAGGCATTTGCTGGCCGACCCTTCCGTCATAGGGCCAATGGCCCGTCGGTATGTGACCGCTCTGGTTTTCTTTCACAACCGAGACGCGATAACCCTCGCCCTCGATCAACCCGTCGATCGGGATCCAGTAACACACACGGGTCCCGGACTCTTTTCGTGTCTGTTGTGCTTTTCCCATGCCCCGATTATCGGACAGGATCACAACGTTTCAGAAAAAAGATCAGGCCGCCGGTCGGGAACGGATCGCCTGAATGGCCTCGACCTGTTCCAACGACTCGATCGAGATCACCACAAAACCAGCGCCCTTACAGATTCGACATTTGACCAAAGGGACCGATCCCTTTTGTGGGACCTTGCCGGTCCCGCCGCAAATTATACAGGGGGTTTTTGCGCCCTCGTCTTTGGTCTTGTTTTGCATGTCGCCCGCCTCACCCTAAAAGGTTAACAGCCGGACCAACGAAATCAAGAGAAAAAGACGGATCCCGTTACGTGTTGCGTCGTTTCGAGACTTTGACCTTTTCCGCCGAGATATTCATGGGCCTCACCTCGGGATCGTCGCGAAGTATCGCCACCGAATCGGTCAACAGCTTGACGAAATTTTCCTGTTGTTTCTTGGTCAACGGTGGGGGACCGCCCTCGCTGATCACATGCAACAGATCGCCCGATCGTGTCTTGAACTTTCCCCGAGGCGTCAACGGCATATCGTCCGCAATCGTCAACCGCTTCCCCTCGATCCGATAATCCGATCCTTCGATTAAATGGTAACCGTTGAGAGAAACACCGAAACCCTCGGCAGGAGGGAACGACAACGTGACAGTTCGATCGTGTTTCGTACTCTCGACCACCTCCCACCGCTCGTGCCATGCCCAAGCCTCAAGTATCGGCATATCGACAACTGGCCCAATCCGTTTGTGTTCCTTGTTCTTGTGTTCAAATTTCATTGGGGGATCTCTTTTCTGTCATGCCGAAACCATCGACGGGACGCCGTCTACGTGTATAGCCACAAACGCCCATTCGTCCTCAAGGCGATAAATCCAACGACCCCGGCGCCGTGACCAAAAACGAAAAACCACCTCGTAACTCGGACCGTTTTGATACTCGATCAAATCAACGATCGCCCGAACGTGAAACAACACCCCGCGACGGCTCCGATACTTGTCCCCAACTTTCGGCGGACGTGGGATTTTATAGTTCACGATCTAACCCTTTCCAATGCTTGACGCCCGGCTTGTGTAATCTCAGCAACCCGACCGACAACATCAGAATCATAACGTGCGTCGCAATATCCAAGTAAACGCAACGCTTCGACCGATGCGCCAGAAACCCAACTGTTCGTGGTTTTCTTTGAAGTCTCCCGGGGAGAATTAACCAACATGGTCAACACCTCGATCTGTACCCGAGACAATCGCCCCGTTTCTCGAATGCGCCGCCGCCGCCGCGCGCTTTCGCGGGCAATGCGATCCAACTCCGCGTGTGTGTACGTTCTCATTCATTTGTCTCGTGTATATCCGGATATACTCGGCCCCAGATTAAACCACCCCGTCCAAGTAAAGAATCTGACCCTTGCCCAAATCCCACCACCCGGCTTGCATGTGTGGAACCGCCGCAATCGCGAGAACGTTCCCGGCCTCGGCCAACAACTCGAACGCGTGAACAACATCGCGCGACTGTGCGTCGTCCGGAACGCCCGATACGCTGACGTGATTGATCCGTCCGTCGTAATCGCGGCCAACGTTGAGTTTAAGAATTTCCGGGGCCGCGTTTGTTGCTGCGTTGTTCATGAATAAGTTATACCAAACGAACAACAGGCTGTCAACCCCCACTGTTTTGTAGGGTTTTACGGCGTTTTCTGAGCCTCGGCTGTCCCCACGGATACCAGATCACAGGCTCGGTCGCGCCCTCGATTCGCTCGCCTTTCATGATCACCGCCTTGTCACGATACGGACAGATCCGAACGTGTCGATCAATGTGAACGTTGCAAATCCACACCGATCTTTTTCGTTGCGCGCATGACAGGCAACGCGCGATCGCTTCCCGATTGCATTCGTGACAAGTCCTCACGAGTCAGCATCGAACAATGGAACCCTGATCGGCTCAATCGGAACCGTCAACACGTCGAACAGACCGGGGCGTTTACGTTTTTGATCCGGTAAAGATTTGGCCTCGACAAAATCACGACCGCACAACGGACACGCGATCACGCCGTAGGGAAGATTCGAAAACGTCAGCCGGAACGCCTCGCGCTCGCCGTCCATGGCGATCAACGTCATCCGACCGCCGTCACCCACCTCGACCTTGACGGTTGAAAACGCGCACACAGTTACACCTTGAAAAATATCGAATCGTTGTCCATGTAAGTCGGAACACACCGACACATGGGATGTAATGGCGGATCGATTCCGATTCCGTTGGCCCTCTTGAACTGTTCCAACTTTTCGATCTGATCCTGTGGTAGTCGGCCATTGACGACCGTGATCCCCATCGGCGGAACGCGGGCCGCCGCAACAATCGCCGGGGCTCCCAACAGAACCGCCGCGATCCCTTTGAAAAACGATCGTCTTTTCATTCTTTCACCACAATCAATTTGGTTTTTACCAATACAACCTCAGACATAGCAGAAAATCTCCCCACCTCTCCAGTATTCAGATTTACAGCGTTCCATGAGTCAACCGGGGCGTTCGCCGTCTTGATCCAAATAGCCTCCCCTTCCCTGAAAGTGTACGCCTCTTTGATCAGTCCGAACGGAACGGTTTTTTGGGCTCTAGGATCCTCAACGTTCACGTCGACCCTTTCAGTTTCTTTTTCAATTCCTCGATCTCCCGTTCCATCTTCCGGATCTTTTCCTGATCACGTTCCTTCCGTTCCTTCCGTTCCTTCCGGAATATCGTCCACACCTCGGCCACGAGTTTCGTGATCTCGGCGACGGTTTTGACAGTTTCGAGTTTGCTCAAAATCCCCGCGCCTTTTTTATCAGTTCGGCGATCTTGTCCTTGATTCGCTTCCGGCTGAATCGTTGCTTTGCGTTAGCTTTCACAACCTTGAGCGATTCACTCAAGCCTCGCAAATATTCCTCTTTCGCTGTGGTCCCATTCAGGGCTCGCCGCGCCCTTGCCACGATCCCAAGCTGATCAGTTATCTGACCACGCACCGCCGACGACAACGACCTGAAACCTTTTTCGTGTGGCTGTAAATAATGGCTCCCCATGTGTTTGTAAAACGCTTTCAGAAACGCGTCATCGTTGTATCCGAACAGAGCGTCCAGCGCGCGCGCCTCCGACTCGTTCAGATTCAGAACGATCCCATATGTCACTGTGACTTTCGGTTCAGCTTTCAATTTGACTGTCCCCCCGCGCCCCGGTCCTCACCGTCCCCGAACACCTGATCGTAATTCGATCGGAAATTCCGGCTGTTGAACTTGGCCGGGCCGCTTTCTGTGCGGACGGGATCAAATGCGTAGTCACCGTCGTCCAGCTTGCGCGGCATGTATCCGGTTTTCCCTTTCGTTGTGTCGCCCGGACGTAGCTCACACATCACACGGGTATGATCGTCGCCAGCCGTCTCGGCGCATTCGACGAACGTCCGAGGCGCGATCTTGTGATACTTCCGCCCCTTGATCCTTACTTTTTTGTCGTCTGTCATTTTCGCCCGGCCCGTCGTCCCTGTCGTTGGATCTTCCGCTTCCGCTTTTTCTCTTTGTTGGCCTTGAACCTGCTGTATGGATATGGTTCCTTCGGAATTTGGTGTATCGCGTCGGGCGTCATAAGCGCCGCGACGGACAGAAACCCGATCAATGTGGCCTTTCTCATTCGTTCACCTCGTCCTCAACCTTGTGAGATAGAAGTGTGCAATTTACCAGACGAGATTGCTCCCCGCATTCCTTGCACTGGATCAGCATATCCATCCGGGTCGGCGTGACAGCCTCAGCCCGTAGGTAATTCCAGCGATTGTGCGCGCCGCATTCAGGACAGTCCGGCCCATTTTGGATCGCGGCCTCTTTCCAATTGTCGTCGCGCACGGATTCAAGTAACGCGTTCCACTGTTCGACAAACTCAGGCGCCATAGAAACGTCGAACGTCTGATCGCGGCAATCTCTGTACCATTCGTCCAACACCGCCGCCTCGACCGATTCCCGATCCACCTCGGGGATTTCCTTGATCACCTTGAACGTCCCGATCGCCTCCCCGCCGATCAACAATTTAAAATCCGAAACTTTCACCTCGTCAGTCATTCTGGATCCTTGAACCCGGGCAAGAATTGGACCCCAACCGTTGCCACAATCGCCGGACGCCACACAAATCCACAGTGTTGGCACGCGTGCGTATGGTGGATCTTGGTCGCGTACTTGCCCTTGTCGACATGTCTATGATTACAGTCCGGGCACTTTAGGATCATCGGAACCGGCGGATCCGGTTTTTGTATCATCCCGTCCTCGATTGGAAGATCTGACGGCTCAAGGGCTTCGAGTGCGGTGATCGTCTGTTTACGAATCGCTCTTTCAATATGAGGCTGTGGTGTCGTGTCACCGTTCACCGTCATCCCTTTTTGGGATACGTGCGTAATGATTCGCTCGATAGTTCTCTCACTAAATTTCATACGTCAAAACTCCCGCCCCCGGATTATCGGACAGAGATCAGAACAATTCGCCCTGTGCCTGATCTTTTTTCTTTTCCTCAGGGATCAGGCCCTTCAATGGGTCCCCGTCCCCAGCCTCAATCGCGCGCCTTTGCCACATGATCGCCCGGGTCAAATACTCGGCACAAACCAGCGACGCCGCCTCGTCGAATTTCTTGAACGCCGTCCGGCACACCGCGTATTGCTGCACCGCCATATAACGAGCCGTGGGCCGCTTGTCGATTTCTTGCCCTCGTCTGTATTCGCTCTGTACCGCGTCCCGTAGCTTGACTGGCAAGCTGAACCAATGCTTCCGGCACATGAACAGCCGAGGCAAGATCACGCGCTGACAGTCATGCGCGTGGCAATGGTGAGGGGTCGTCACTGATCGATCTCGGCCAACAAATCGAGCGCCAAACTTTTACAGTTGTGGCCAAAGTCTTTCTTGTTACGAAAGATCGCACCAATGGCCGCATTCTTTCTGTTCGCGTATCCCGTGTAGCTTGTCGAATAATACGTCCCGACATTTCCCCATTTTATGATTCCCAAATCCCACAAATCATTCAACCCCTGGACCGGAACATAAGCCACTTCCTCAAGCGACGAAACATACGGAAACACGCTCGGCATTGGGATCCGTTTCAGTGTCACTCACAACCCCAACAACATTTCGATCTTGTCCGGAACCGTGTATCCCCACGCGAAAAACTCGACGCCCGCGCGCAATATCAGCCCGACCGAGAACAGCCCGATCACGAACATCAACGCGCCCGCCGTGGCGTTCACATACCACGGTTTCTTGCCCTCGGCCTTGAGCGTCTTGGCAACATACAAGTCCGCGATCGCGTCCGTGTCTATATCGTCCGAATCGCCAACCACGTCGTCGATCGCTTCCTGCAACCGATCCCGGTTCAGTGGTGTTCTCTCGGATGCTTTCGTCATCCGATCGGATTCCCCGCCATTTGCAAAAGTAGATTCTTGACCCGCTTTTCCTCGACCTCAACCTGACCGTCAGGGATCGGGCTGATCATTCCCCGAATGACCAAACACCGCTTCCCGTTGCTGTCAGTCGCAACACCGATCACGTCAGTCAACGGGACCATATGATTGGGGTCGCTCATTCTTGTCACTCAGTTCTGTGGTGAATGAATCATTACGGAAATTTCCCTACCATGAATCTGTAGATTATCCCCATCTGGTGTGACGAGCTTCAAGTTTTTTCCAGTCCAGTTGTCCAAAAGCCTCGACCGTCCGTCTATGCCTTCCTCCCAAACCGTCACCACAATATCGTCACCCTCACCCTCTACGTCCCACTTGATGATCATTTCTGACGTGGTGGGCTGACTCGAATACTCACGAAATCCAAGCAAGATGCCGACCAATAGTCCGAGAAAAAAGCACGTTTTCATTTCTTTATTTCCAATTTCCTCACCCACACCTCGTCAAAGTTTTCCATTGCCTCGTCGGGAGATTTCCCAAACCCCGCGACGCCTTTCTGTAAATCGTCCCCGTACAGGGCGCACCATTGATCCCCGTCGATCGACAACGTTGGACGCATGAGAATCGACGGACGCTGGTGTTGTGACAGGACAAAGAAAAATTCCTGTTTGACCATTTCGACCGCATGACTGATATCGAACGCTTGACTGACCGCCGCGCCAATATCGATCGATCCGATTCTGGATCGAACCGCATCGTAAACCGCCTGATAGGTGTCGCTCATTCGACCACCTTCCGCCTGTCTTTTGGCCTCTTTTCCTTTTCATCAAGAGGGACCAATTTCGCGACAGGCTTCCCGCTCGACGTGAGTATGAACGACTTCCCGTGTTCGTTTACCTCATGGATAAACGAGCCGGGAGACTTCCGGAAATCCATCATTGTGATCTTTTTCATTTGATTGGCTCCAAATGTAATACGAGACGCCCCTTGCGTTTCGTCCGCAAATCATCGCGTATGTGTTCAACAATGTCCTCGTCGGCCTCGACCTTGAACGCTGTCGGCTGGTTCCCACTGACCGGCCCCATTCGATCGAGGATCACCGAATGCGCTACCCCGTCGTAACGAGTCGTAAACGAATCGACGCCGAGGATCGTGACCTCTTTGTGTAGCTCGATCTCGGTTTCGTTTGTTGGCCGAACCTTGTCCGACACCTCGCCCACGAAATCGATCAAATGCTTTTCGTTCACGGGTTCAGACATGACGTTGACGATCTCACTCGCCAGCGCCCGATCGGATTCATGCCTGAATGTGTGATCCGATCGATTGTGCGCGGCCAACGTCAACCGGATCGTGTCCCACATATTCACAGGAGGTTTTCCGTCCTCGGCCTGTTCGTACTCGACCTTTGTGACGGGACCCATTTCACGCTCGACCCAATCCGCCACCGCGTTGATCGTTGTCGGTTTCTCAAGCAAATCAGCCATGATCCGATCAACCAAATCGTCGGTTTTCAACGTCCGTCCGAAAACTTTACCGATCGAAGTCCGGATCGAATCCGTTACTTTTTCTTTTGCGTTGCTCATTCTGTGAAGCCTTTCAAATCCTCGTAAAATTTCAACATGGCGATCATGTCGCCCTCGGCCAATGCCTTGATCGCCCCGTCCATTGCTGCCCGCATCATGAACAGAGCGGGCTCGCCCGACTTTCCGATCTTGATGTAGTTCGGCATGATCTGATCCCGGACCCGGGTGATCTCTGCCGGTAGCTCGGTCCCGAGTGTTTTGTATTCTTTCTTGTCGTCGCTCACGGTTTGGCCTCCAATTCCGTCGCTGTGTTCAACAATATTTTGAGGTTGACCTGATTCGGACCGCTGCGTTTATCGAACCCCGTCATTTCCATCGCTTCGATCAGGCTTGTCGTCTTGAACGTCCGACGCTTGAAATCGAACGATAACGCCCACACGGCCTCAGTCTTTCCGCTCAACATGACGCGAACCGCTAACTTTCCACAGAGTCCGAGACGCTTGATTTCTTTTGCGATCGTTCTGATAGCGGTAATCCGCGCCTGATCGTTTTTCTGCGTTGTGTGGGAATCTCCCATGTCTGAATTATCGGACGCGATCGACGCATTTCCGGATCTTTTTTCTTGATTATGGTTGACAGAATCAACATGAAACGGTATAACTTAATCATGGAAACAACGAACAACACAGCCACCCCGGTCGAAATCGTCAACGCGCTCGTCCGGTTCGCCGACGCTGATATGCGCCTCGCCCGGATCAACCACTCGATCCTGATCGGTCAGACGATCGTCGGGACCGTCTCGCTGTCCTACCATGCCCCCTCGCGCGTCTACACCATGACGGACACTGACGGGGTGGAATGGGCCAAAGGCGCCGCCAAGGTCATGAGGGCCGCCCTGGTGTCGTCCTACGACGTAATGACTGAGGACGACGCCGCCGCCTGATAGCAGAAACCCGAGGCCGTGACCCCGGGTTCCCTGACCCCGTGTCAGGCAGCAAACGAATTACCTCACGGAACGCGCCAACCAGTCAGGGCTAGCGCGACTGTATCAACGGCGTCGCATATTGCCAAGGGCCTCGCGTCGTTTCTTTCGTGGCAACCGCGACAGCTTGATCGCCTCGGCCCGTGTCAACGCCTCGGATCCGTGGGCCTTCATTATCCGATCGAGCCGGGACTGTTTGACCCTTCTGACTCGGGCCGGGTTTCGGTGCGGTTCCCGGTCGATCGGCTTGAAAGCGTCTAATTCCTCTGTCGTGTAAATATGCCCGTCGGGTGCCATTGGCGGATCCTTTCTGTTGGATTCGCCCCGCTTGGATTAGATCGGCAAGGGCAGAAAACGTCAGCGTAACACAGTCACACGTCGAGCTTTGGAATCATTTCTATGTGGTGGATCTGGATTCGCTTCCACGTCAATTCCTCGTCCTCGAACCGTCTGACGCTTTGGTATTCTTCCGGATCATTGTGCGAATGATCAGTAGTTTGGAACCGGCCCGCGTGTCCTTCAATATCGTATTCGTTGCCGGTCTTACGTTGTCGCTTCTGAGGTGGTTGGACCTCTGTGATCCTTTCAGGAAACCAATGGATCACGCCTTTCCGGGATATCCAAGAAATGTAGACCAACATCCCGACGAACGGATCCGCCGCGTCCCCGACCCTCATGCCGTCACAACATCGGGCCGAATACCATCCTCGAAAATCGATTCGGCCAAACTCTCGACCGTCGGCTTGGTATCTGGATTTACAAACTTTTGGTAATTCTGATCGCTTTCAACAATTTCGATCCGTCTCTTTGCTTCCTCTGTCGCTTTCTCCATTGTCAGATCGACAAACATCCGATCGCCGGGATTCGGTTTGAAATCAGGAACACATTTGTCGGTTTTCCACGCCCTGTGCGTCAACTCAATCTTTCCATCTTTCGACATAATGACAAACGGCGTCACACCGTCACGCGAATTCCATAACGTCTCGACGGTCAGACCGTCGTCGCTGATATAGGTCATCAAACAAAACGCTTCCGCGTGACGGTATCGGTTTCCCATTTCGATCAGGATTTCATTCGATCGTCGAAACGCTTGATCGCTTGTCCCAACGTGTCGCCCCATACGACGCCCATCCCGGCACACTCGATCTTGATCTGTTTGATCTCCATTCCCTCAGTGCCCTCGTTCCGGAATACCTTTGTGACCTGTGTGATCTGTACCTGATTCATGTGTCCCCCTTGGTTTGTGTTTCTGTTCCGTACGTCCGTCAGACCGCTAAGAAAAATTCCGAATCGTCGATCATAGACAAGATCCGAATGTTGTCCTCTCGGGCCATGTTCAGGATCCCGTTGAACAGTTCAGGATACGCCCGGGTCACAATCTGGCCGGACTCACGTCGCGCCGATCGGTCCAACATGAGAACCGAGATTTGAACAAAGTCGCCCTTGTGGGAAGGAATGATCCCGGTCGGATCTGCTGTCTGAACCAGCAACAATTCAGTATGAATAACACGACCATCCGTTCCCATGACCCAAAAGAATTTCTGCGTCGACTCTATCCCCTCGGACTTGCCTGTGTTGCGTGTCCTGATTGCCAACATCCCGGCACGCAAATCCTCGAATCGTTTCAGAATAAACCGATCCCCTTCCATGACCCAAAACCGTGACAACACAATTCCGTCAACGCGTGTCCCATAACGGCCATCGATCAGACTTCTGAAATCCTCGGCTCGATGTAGTGATACGCCCGCCGCCACTGTTGCAGCGATCGCGCCTGTTGCTTGTAAAACTGTACGTCGTTTCATTCTGTTCCCCTTGTTTGTTGTTCTGTCAGTCCGTCACCCAACACGGTCCGAACCTCGTCAGCAAACCTCCGAGACAAGAACACCGGCCCGTTCGTTTTAATCGCCCCCCTGAGGGCCGTGGCACATTGTTCCGCCGTCATGTTGTTCCGTTGCTCGGTCGTCAACTCACGAACCACACGGCACACGGCGTCGCGCTTACGGCGCGGTAATGCCAACCACCTCGACACCTCGGCATTGGTCAACAAGTCGCCGCCTTTGCAGTCTCGGAGGAAAATCTTTCTGTCTGGTTTGAACTTCATTCAATACACCCCCAACCCTGTACAGTTGTGAAACTGTCGCGGATCCACGACCCGGAACCCGAACCGCTTCCCCTTGTGGGAAAACCAACCCAACCACAACCAACGCAACGTTCGCCGGTTCACACGCCACGGAATCAAGATCCGACCGTAGGACCATCGGACGTGGTGAACCTTATCCCCGGGCCGGGTCGTTGTTCGTGGTTTGAATTTCATGGGAATCGCCGTCCGTCTCCAAATAAGGAACGCAAAATAACATATCCAGCCATCCCCATCACGAACAAAGCGCCCAACGATTCCAACCCTTCCTTGATCAACTGTGCCGCCTCAACGCTCATTCGTTCCGCCGCTTTCGTATGTGTTCGGCGAAATAAAGGAACGCCCGCGCTGGCCCAGCTGTATGGGTTTCCGCCAAGGACTCGCCCACCATGGCGCACGCCTCACGCTCTAATGCAACCTCGTCCTCAACCAACTCAACAAGCAAATCCAACCTGACAGGATGCGAATGCGCCCACTTTGCCAAACGCTGGTGTCGTTCCATTTGACTCATGGAGGAAGCACCCCACACGAACACCCGCCGAATGGATAGCCACACGCCCGGGCATGTAGATCGTCTGTCTGTTTCTCGGCCTTTTCGATCAGAGGCATACCAAACTTTTTGATCAGAGGATCCTCGACCTTACGGATCCCTTTGCTGTCCCCGCCGATTGCGTCCAAGTGATCGCTCAACGTTTTCCGGATCTTTTCGCCCAATTGACTCCCGTTAAACATCGGATCCTTGTCCAACGTGTCGAGCAACTTGACGAGATCCAGCTTGGCCTTTTCGGCCAACTGACCGCGTTCGTAAATCTTGTGTTCACGCCGCTCGTCCTCTCGACCGCGTTGGTAATCGTCCGGCCTTGTCACGCGCCACCGTCCGGGACATTTTTGGAATCGATCACTTTCCTCAAATTCTTGATCGCCTCTGTGACAGGGCGGATCCTCACCCCCTCAACATTGGCCCCGATTGCTTCGAGGTAGTCCGCCACCTTGCCACTGACGCCAGCCGCAACACTGACGGGGACTTCGAGCAACAAGGCATTCAACGCCCGGACCATTTCGGCGTGAGTTTCCTCGACCCGTCTCCGTAGGGCCAAGACTTCCTTGGTAGGCATCTGTGCCATTCAATACCGCCCAGTCCGGTTCATGGAACCACGGGCGCCGACTGTCGATCGATCGGCTGTCGGTGGCCTATCGGTCGTCTGTGGCTTGTCGTTGCTGTCGAACAACTCGACCCTAATCCTCACCGGGTTTTCCATGTTCTTGTGTAGCCGATCGATCAGATCCAATTTCTGATCGTGCGGCAATGGTGGCAAGTCATCAACCGTCACGTCCAGCCACTTTTCGCTTTTTAGAAATTCCTCGAACAAACGCGCGATCGTTGTCCGTCCGCTGTCATGCGGACCACGGATCACAATCTCGATTCCTTGTTTATCAGGCATTCGCCACCATTACAGCGATCACACACAACCCACACACAAGAACGACACCCGCCAATACGAACTCAGTCAATCCTGTCGCCGCCCAATTCATGAGGCCCACCCCGCAACCGCTTCCACTTTCGGTTTCAAGATCAACGTCCCGCGCAATTCCCCGATCTCACCTTCCTCGATGTAGTAGCCGATCAGTTTCTCGTTATCGAGCAACGACCCCTCCAAGTTGCGACACTCCCACGGCACGTCCGATCCTGTGTTGCCGGTCGACAAAAGAACCGCCTCAACCAACTCGGCAACCGTCTTGTCCGCCGGGCTGTATGTCTCGGTTTCTTTTCCCGAGACTATGAACTTGAGCCGCACGTTAGACCTCTGTCAGATCGTCACCCGGGACGGGAAACCCGCCCATACCGGCACCAACAACCGGCGGTACTTTTCCCCGTGGCCCAATGGCCCCGATGTTAAAAGTTACGGGACGCTTGTCCGGGTGAATGGCCGCCATGCGCCGCCACCCCTCGATCAAATTTGGATCGTCGAAATGAACGACAACCCGATCGCCCTCCCACTTTCTCATGTAGTCGAACACCGAAACGTCGGTCGTCCAATCATTGATCTGATCGAACGGCGAACACTTGCACACCTCGGCGTTGACCCGCCACACGTCCAAACGTTTCGGGCCGTATGGACCGAAATCAGGATCGCCCATGACCCAAAAGAACGGCTGTTTGACCTGTGGGTTCGGGTCCTCGGCTCCGAACGTCATGATCACAAAATCACCGCGTCGGATTTCCTCGAACGGCTTGGACACGAACCGATCGTCGTCCCACACATACGCCGACGCATTCGGTCCCAACTCGGGCAACGGTCGATCCGTCTTTGGCCTGAAATCAAAACGCGGCGATCCGTAAGCTGGCAAAGCAACCAACGCCGCGCCCAACACCGGGGCCGTCTTGAGTATTGTCCGTCTATCCATGTTGCCGATTATCGGACAGGATCCACACAAATCAAGAACAACAAACGATCGCGATCACGATTATCCAAAAAAGTCTGCGCATACCTGGATAGACGCGCGCGATCCCCGAACCGGACAAACTAAATGCGGGCACGGCCCCCGGGGTGTTGGCCGCTTTCCAGCGTCCCCGAGATCCGATCGGTTTGTTACAGGCCAATTTAATCCTAGTGGGACCGACGGAAACCGCCGACTTTTCGAGACATAGACCCGGACGCTAAACCAACACACGCCACTGACTAGTTTTAGACAAACCAAACACCCTAACGGTTTCAAAGACCGAAATCCTTTCGGACAGCTAAGCCCGACCGCTGTCCGGGACGTTAGTCGATCGGTTTTCCTAAATCAAGGGGTTTCGGTAATCGGGATTCCAACCGACAAACCGAACCGTCGCGTGATAGCCGCATGTCGCGATCGGACAGACGTAACTCGGCGACAACGCCCCGTCCGTTCCGATCCTGTGGACTGTGGAAACGACCCGGCACGTATGACCGTTCGAGCAAGTGATCAACGCCAGATTGTTCAGCCATTCCTTACCCTGTGGATCCAGATAATCCCACGTCCGATTGGGTGGCTTGTGGTCAATGCGTCCCCGTGGTCGCATTTCGTGGCGTGTGAACTCGTCCAAAACTTACGACGGTTTCTTTCCCTCGAACTCTTTGACCACCTCACCGTCACCCCGGACAATCTTGGCCTTGGTCCCCAACGTGTCGGCCACCTCTTGAACATCGTCCGCGAATGACAGCCCGACACCCTTGAGGGCGTCCTGTTTCTTGAGCGCCGAACAGATCGCCGTGACGGTTTTTTGCATTTCCAATTTCATTGTCCCCTCTTGATTGTCGGCATGGAATCCCGCCCAAATCGTCAGGATCCTCAACTCGTGAGGGTTGATCGTGATCTGTACGTCCTTGCGTGGGTCAGACGGCGTTCCTTTGGAACCACACGTCGGGCACGCGCTCTGATCCTTTGTCTCGGCCTCTGTGAACTCGGCCCGACAATCAACACACCGGGCCACCTTTTCGGCGTCAGTCATCGCAACACTAACGATCTCGAACTGTCCGACAACCGAAACGCGGCGTCCAACTTTTCGTTTAGTTCGTCCAATTCCTCGCGCGCTCGTTTCATATTCACCTCAATCTGTTCCTGTGTGAGAGTCGGGACCGCCCCAACCTGAGCCACATCCGTCACCGCTCACGACTCACAATCCTGATCGCCAAATCCTCGGCCCTGATCTTTGAGGACTCGATCAACGCATCAACCTGTGGTTGAAATTTCTTTTCCAACTCAGCCCGGATTCTCTCGAACTCGCGCCGCTGTTTTGGTATCAACGGATCCTTGGTCACGCGTTCCCCGTGTATGCAACTGAGAACCGCTCGCCGCCCTGTATCGTCACGATCTGACCATGCCTCACGCTCCCGCCCTCTGATCCCATTCGTTCGACCACGACGGTCGGATACATGCCTGGCTCATGCTCGGCCAACTTACAGATTTCGTCGTATGTGACAACCTCCCCCACATTCGCCACCTTGCTGTCACCGTTGACCATAAACGTCGTCATTTCGCCGATCGGTTGTGGCATTTCCTCGACCACCATGCTGAATGTCCGATCGGGATAACGATCCAATTGAACCTGTAACGTTTTCCGAACTCGATCAAGCAACTCGTCAATCGCCGCTCGGGTATTTCCATGTTTCTCGGCGACACTTTTCGGACCGATATCGATCGTCAACAGTTTCGTCACTGTGCGTCAGCCTCGGCGATCATGTCTGTGACCTCTTTCAACGCCGCCCCTGTCAAGATCTTCCCCGTCTCGGCCTTGTCACCCGGGTCACCAAATTCCAACGTGTCAGGAAACTCTACAGGCTTCCCAGTCTTTGAATACGATTCGACAACATGCCTATTGGGCAATTCATAAAACGCACTCAACTGTTTCATTCCTACAAACTAACACGCGCCCGGCGTTGTCTTAACCTCGGCAATCCCTTTTTCTTTCGTGCGCGCCTCGCTGCCAGCCTCGCGCTTTCTTTTTTGTGACAGGGCA
>SDBT01002545.1_pt1 | contig 32081 bp, 24 predicted proteins | sample 2277101 | NCBI WGS metagenome assembly SDBT01 (sample SAMN10404973, study PRJNA504765) | marine sediment metagenome | isolation source: marine sediment core GS10_PC15, 103 cmbsf | place: Arctic Ocean: Southern Knipovich Ridge | collected 2010 | reverse complement strand
AGCCGTATCCCAACGACCTGATTGAGAGCGAGTGGCAGGGGGCCGGCAACACGCAGCTCGAGCCGCAGGGAAATGAGCTCAAACGCTGGCGAGACTGCTGGGGCGTCACGTGGGCGTCGCTTACGGACTATGACAAGGGGGAGGTCGTGGAAGCGGCCGTCCCCGAATGGTCCGACCTGGACGGCTACGTCCCGCCGGACATGGCCAGCGGCCAGGGCTACGAGCAGACCGCAAACCGATTCGCCGAAGACACCGAGCACTTCCGCCTGGGCTGCCTGCCCGGCTTCGTATTCAACATCGCGCGAAAGCTCCGCAAGCTCGAGAACTATCTCTGCGATCTTTATCTGGAGCGCAAGAACATAGAGAAGCTGCACGAGATTGTGCGGAATCAGTTGCTGGCCGCGATCGACCGCATGGCCGAGGCCGGCGCGGACGCTATTGCCTTTCCGGAAGATTGGGGCACGCAGGACAGGCTGATGATCTCGCCGGATCTGTGGCGCGAGCTGTTCAAGCCGGAGTTCAAGACGCTGGCCGGGCGCGCCCACGACCAGGGTATGTACGTCTGGATGCACTCGTGCGGCAAGACAACGGACATCATCCCGGATCTCATCGAGTGCGGGGTTAACGTGCTTCAGTTCGACCAGCCGCGCCTTCACGGGATCGATAAGCTGGGAGAGCTCGCCGGCAGGGTGACGTTCCAATGCCCGGTGGATATCCAGACCACGCTTCAGACCCGCGATCCGCAGCTCATCCGGGCGGAGGCCAGGGAACTGGTCGAAAAGCTCGGCGCCACCGGCGGCGGGTTCGTGGCGGGGTATTACGCCGGCAACCAGGCGATAGGCATCACGCCCCAGATCCAGGACCACGCCTGCAGGGAGTTCGTAGCCTGCGGCACGTACTGATAGACGGCTGCGTACAACGGGCTGTTGAAAAAGTCGGGTTCTTGTCTTTCGTCAAGCCTGAAGGGCTTGTATTCACAAGCCCCAGGCATCGCCTGGGGTACCGATGTTCGTCCACACCAAAGCCCTGAAGGGGCGCTACAAGTCAGTTCTGTTCAAAGTCTTGTCTCGCCCCTTCAGGGCTTAGGTCCCTTGGGACAGGATACCCGGGGCGTTGCCCCGGGCTTTCGAATCTGAGCCCTTCGGGCTCGATTGGTTCGCGGCCATCGACTTTTTCAACAGCCCCATTCACGAGTTTGCAACCGAGGGGCTCTGAGCGCCGTGGTTGGGCATCGAGAACGGTCTCATATCCCGAGCAGTCTTGCCGCGTTGCCGCCAAGGATCGCCTGCTTCTGTTCGTCGGTCAGATCCAGAGCGTTGATGTCGGCCACGTCTTCGCTGTGCGCGTTCCACGGCCAGTCCGTGCCGAACATCACGCGGCTGACGCCGTGGCGGCGAATCATATCCGCCGTACGCTCAAGTCCGAGCAGTCGAACCGCAAAGGACGTCTCCAAGAGCACGTCTCGCCCAAGCAGGTGCCGCTCGACGTCGTCCCATGCCTTCCATCCGCCCAGGTGCGTGCAGAGCAGCTTCATGTCCGGGTGGCGGTCGACCAGATGGGCCAGCCGCTGCGGCGAGGCCCTCTGGTCCGTCGGAAAGGCGATGTCGAATCCGGAGTGCATGGCGACCACCAGGCCGCATTCGGTCGCGGCCGCGTACAGGTCATCCATCCGCGGGTCATCGACCACGAAATCCTGATACATCGTGTGCAGCTTGATGCCGCGGAATCCCTCATCGCGGAACCTCTTGAGCCACTGGTGCTTCCCATCGGCCTCGGGGTGGATTGAAGGAAACGGTATGATCCGCTCCGACCGGACCTGCCTGCACCAGTCCAGTATTCCCTCGGTCTGGTCGGGCTTGGTGGCAATGGTACAGATGACGGCGGCGTCCGCGCCGGCTGCGTCAAGAGACTCGATCAGACTGCCTACCGTGCCCTTGCCCACCGGCTCCCATTCGGCCATCGCTTCGAGCTTGCTCATAGCGCGCTCGGCGATCTCATCCGGGAAGGCGTGTGCGTGGACGTCGATAATGGCCATGTGGGGGCGACTCCAAATCTGCTCCGCGTCTTCGCCCCGTCGCGTCGGGCGGGTTTGCGTTAAGGCGGAGTATAACAGCAGGGCCGCCTTGTGGAATCAAGGGAATGTTTCGGCTATACTCCCGGCCGCGAACGGTGCCGATCAACACTGATATGGGATGGAACCATGGCGGAAGACAGCAGTGAACTGATGACCAAGCTGGTGGCCCTCTGCAAGAGGCGCGGGTTTATCTTTCAGTCGTCGGAGATATACGGCGGGATAGGCGGGTTCTGGGATTACGGCCCGCTGGGCGTCGAGCTGAAGCGCAACATCAAGAGCGCATGGTGGGAGGATATCGTCCGCAAGCGCGACGATATGGTGGGCCTGGACTGCTCGATAATCATGAACCCCAAGGTCTGGGAAGCCTCCGGACACCTCAAGGGGTTCAGCGATCCCATGGTGGACTGCAAGGAATGCAAGGCACGCTTCCGTGCAGACAAAGTATTCATGGGTTTCTTCTCCGGGGCCGAATTGACCCCCCTGCACAGCAGTTATCCTGTGGAGGGGAAGAAAGTCAAAGGGTGGTCTGTAGAAGCCGGCTCAGAAGAAGAGGCGACGAGACTGCTGCAGCCTATTGTCGATCGTGTATCAAAAAAAATGCACTTAGAAATAGGCATTAGTGTTGAGTCGGCGATGGAGGTCATAGAGCGACCTGAATATGGGGAGCATTTCGTTTGCCCGAGGTGCCGTAAAGGGAAACTGACGAATCCACGCCAGTTCAACCTCATGTTAGAGACCCACGTGGGCGCCATGGAGGACTCATCTTCGCTGGCATACCTCCGGCCCGAGACGGCGCAGGGCATCTTCTGCAACTACAAGAACGTGCTGGACACCAGCCGCATGAAGCTGCCGTTCGGCATCGCGCAGATCGGAAAGGCCTTCCGCAACGAGATTAACCCGCGCAACTACACTTTCCGCAGCCGCGAGTTCGAGCAGATGGAGATCGAGTTCTTCTGCCGGCCCGAAGAGGCGGACAAGTGGTACAAATACTGGCGGGACGTGCGGTTCAAGTGGTACGTGGACCTGGGCCTCACCAGCAGCAAGCTGCGGCTCCGCGACCACGAGGAAGAGGAGCTCGCCCACTATGCCCGGGCATGTGCGGACGTGGAGTATGAGTTCCCGTTCGGCATCATGGAGCTGGAGGGCATCGCCAACCGCACGGACTTCGACCTGAAGGCCCACAAGGAGATGTCCGGCCGCGACCTGAGCTATTTCGACGATCAGACCAAGGAGCGCTTCATCCCGTACGTCATCGAACCGTCAGGCGGCATCGACAGGACGACGCTGGCAATTCTCTGCGAGGGCTACACCGAGGATGAGGCGCCGGATGAGAAGGGCAAGATGCAGACCCGTACCGTGATGAAGCTCCACCCGCGGCTCGCGCCGATAAAGGTAGCCGTCTTCCCGCTGGTCAAGAAGGAGGGCATGCCCGAAGTCGCCCGGAAGATCCACGAGGCCGTGAAGGCGGTGGGGCTGGCCGGCTTCTACGACGAGAAGGGAGCGATCGGCCGCCGCTACCGCCGCCAGGACGAGGCCGGCACGCCGTTCTGCGTCACCGTGGACGGCCAGACGCTGGAAGATAATACCGTTACCATCCGCGACCGCGATTCCCTCGCCCAGGAGCGCATCGCCGCAGACGCCGTGGTCCCGTACGTTCAGCAGCGACTTTCCTAGCACGCTCTGCAAGCGGTGTGACAACACCGCTCAAGCCCAGGCCACTGGGGCCCCTTGCGGGGGATTCCAATCCCTGGGTTCTAATGCTCCCCCCCACCCATTTTTTCTTGGAACTTTCCACCCTCTTGTGAGTCAAACCCCTTCAGATGGCAACCGAGACACAAATTCAGGGAACTGAGTCATGAAGCTGAGCCGTGAAGACATTCTGCCGATATTCGCGATCGCGATAGTGGCCATATGCATGGCCATCGCGGTAGCGTTTTAACGGGGCAACGCTGATCAGCGCGCAATCTGCTCAGCTCGGCACGCTGCGCGCACACTCCAAGCGCATTACGCGGGAACTTTTGGGCGCCCCACGTGTCCAAAACATTTAGAGGGCAATGCAGCCCTGAACCTGAAAAGGAAGGTGGATCATGAAGAGCAAATACCAAGACATTCTGCCGGTAATAGCGATCGTTTTGGCCATCGTGTTGATGCCCGTTGCGGCGGCGGCTGACGGCATGATCGTACCCGTCCGGCCGGACATTCGCGTCCGCGGCTCGTGGGCGGTGAAGTATCACCACGTGAACATTTTGGTTCGCGACCAGGTGGCGTCCGTCTCGATCGACCAGGCGTTCGTCAACACCGGCAAGGGCGCGATCGAGGTGGAGTATCTCTTCCCCGTCCCGCCGGGGGCGGCCATCGACTCCATGACGCTTGTGGTCGACGGCAAGGAATTTGCGGCTAAGCTCCTGAAGGCCGAAGAGGCACGCAAGATCTACGAGGACATCGTCCGCAGGAAGAAGGACCCTGCCCTGTTGGAGTACGTCGGGTTCGGTCTCTATAAGACGCGTGCCTTTCCTCTTCAGCCGGGCAAGCCGTGCAAGGTCATCGTGACCTACAAGAACATCTGCAAGAAGGACCGCGACCTGGTGGAGGTGTGGTATCCGCTGAACACGGAGAAGTTTTCGGCCAGGCCCATCGAGAGCGTCAGGGTGAAGGTGGACATCAAGACGAAGGTGGACATCGGCCCGGTCTACTCGCCCACGCACAGCCTGCAGGTCGACCGCAAGGGGCCAAGGCACGTTATTGCGACCTACGAGGTCAAGAAGGCGCTGCCGACAAGCGATCTTCAGGTCTTCTACAAGGCCGCCAACGAGAAGATAGGCGCCACCCTGCTGACCCACCAGGGCAATCGGAAGAAGGATGGGTACTTCATGCTGCTGGTAAGCCCCAGCCCTCGTATAGCGGGAACGGGCGTTGTGGCCAAGGACCTGGTGGCCGTGTTCGACCACAGCGGCTCGATGAGCGGCGAGAAGATCGAGCAGGCCAAGGACGCCCTTCGCCACATTCTCAAGAACCTCAATTCGGAAGACCGCTTCAACGTTGTGGCCTACAACGACAGCGCGACGACGTTCTTCTCTTCATTGGTGCCCGCCAAGGAGGCGAACGTGGTCGAGGCCCTGGACATGGTCGATCGCATAGAGGCCACCGGGGGTACGAATATTCACGAGGCGCTTCAGATGGCGATGAATTTCCCGAAGCGGTCGAAAAGATCTCGGCCGGCGTACGTGATCTTTCTGACCGACGGCGCGCCGACGGTCGGCAAGACGGACGAGAAAAGTATTCTCGCCGATACCAAGAAGGCCAACAAGGCCGGCGCCAGATTGTTCGCTTTCGGTGTGGGCTATCAGCCCAACGTGCGCCTGCTGGACAAGCTGGTGGCCGAGAACAACGGGCGCAGCCACTACGTCAGGCCGAAGGAGCCCATCGAGGCGAAGGTCTCGTCGCTTTACAACAAGATCAAGAACCCGGTGATGACGGGCCTGAAGGTCAAGCTTCAGGGCGTCCGGCTGAAGGACATGTACCCGCGGGAGTTGGGCGACCTGTTCGACGGCGATCAGATCATAGTGGTCGGGCGCTATGACTGCCGCGACGCGGCGAAGCTGCCCAAGAAGGGATCGCGCGTCTTTGCGACCACGCTGGTCGTGAAGGGCATCTACCAGGGCAACGAGAAGGCCTTTGAATACAACGTTGGCGTGCGCCGACCCGGCAAGGACATGCGATATGTCTTCGTCGAGAAGATATGGGCCATCCGGCGGGTCGGCTGGCTGCTGGACGAGATCCAACTGCGCGGCAAGAGCAAGGAGGTAATCGACGAGCTTATCCGGCTGAGCAAGACCTACGGCATCATGACGCCGTACACCAGCTTCCTGGCCGACGATACAACGCGCCTGGGCCGTGCGGATGAGGTCCGGCGTCTGGGCAGGAAATATGCCGATGACCTTACCCTTGCGGTCAACGGTGAGGAAGCACAGCGAGGAGCCATGGCCCGCAAGAGTTTGAGCTATGCCACCACAGCGCCCGCAGCCACCGGCATTGTCAACGGTAGGCCCGGCAAGGTCGCCATATACGGCAACACCAACAAGGACGCCTACGAGCGGGAGAAGGTCGAGTACGTCGCCGGCATTCGCAACGTGGGCAATCTTGCGCTGTTCCGCCGCGGGCGCGTGTGGATGACGGCCGAAGCGGCCAAACTGGACCCGAAAAAGGATGCCGACAAAATCACCACCATCGCGCGGTACAGCAAGGCGTACTTCGATTTGGTCCGCGAGAACACCGTGGCGGAGAACCAGGTGATGGCCAGCCAGCAGGCTAAGGAGGTGCTGCGGCTGGAACTGCGCGGAAGAATGTACAATATCGAATAATCGATGACAGGTTCGCAAGAAGGGCAAGCACACGAGGTGTAGTCATGGGGAGCCCAGGGATTAGAATCCCCCGCAAGGGGCCCCAAGGCGGGCTGCCGGCCGCGGTGGCGAAGGGCAGGTGAGGGGATTCGGCGGCCCCGTCACCGGACGGTCAGCATCGTGGCCTTCAGGTCATTATTGAGCGGCTTGACGGCGTCGGCCCTGCCGCCGGCCTCGGTGAGGATCACGCGGTCGCCTTTTACGAAGACACCAAGCATGTACGTGAAGGCCGCGCCCTGCCTGGTCGCCGAAAACACCATCAGGCGTCCCTCCAGGCCGGCGTCCGAGTGGACGTCGTCGTCGGAGGTCAGGCTGTATCCCGGCTTGCTGGCCAGTTCGTTCTTGATCGCCTTGGACCAGAACTTAAGCGTGCCGTGCTTCTCGTTGTTCTGGGTGCGGCAGGCCAGAACCACACCATCCGCCGACACCGCCCGCTGGTCGTACGGGCCGAGGTTATCCTTCCCCACAGATACAAAACTGCCCGGAACGTCCATCTTCACCTGCTGACACCCCCCGACTGCCGCCGCAATTGCCAGCACCGTTACCAACGCTTTCCACCGCATGATGGTTCCTTTCATTTCCGAGAGCTCAGGCGGGCTAGAATCTCAGCAGCCCTTCCAGACCCAGACCACGCAACCACCAGAAGGGCAGGGCGACCTTCAGTTCATCCGGTGCCTCGTGCGCCGCGACGAACCTCGCGAATATGGTCGCGTAGACCACTTGGTTCTTCAGCCGGTTGAGTTGCCCGGTAAGTTGTTCGACCTGCGTGCGCACGCGGGCCATCTCCTTCTCGACGGCCAGGGCTTCTTTGACGTCCACGGCCTTGTCCAGCAGGGCCAGCAGCTTGGCCAGCAGCGCCTTGGCGTTCTTGAGGCGAATCTCCAGGTCGACGTAGTCTTCGGTAACGTCGGAGGCCTTGATGTCCCTGTGCATGATCGTGCCGATTTTTTCCAGCGCCGCGATAGCCTGGTCGAACTTTTCAGCGGGCACGCGGATGAGTATGCTGGTGCTGGTCATTTGCTGCATGTATCCGCCGCTGTCTCGGGCGAGGGCCTTGGTCTGTTCCACGGCGGTGCGGACGTTCGCGGCGACGATTGAAAGCTCGGCCGTGTAAACAACCTTCCTGACGTCCATCACGGCTAGATGCAGCAGGGGCTCGGGCTTGGCCACGCCCTTCGGAGGCGGTGCTGATATCGCCGCCTTGTTAGGGGAGACATTGGGTGCGCGATTGGCGTGGAAGAACCCCTGGCTGCGCGAGGCGCATCCGGCATTCAGGGCTAGCATTGTCGCTGTCATCAGAAACGCTGTGGTTCGCATGGTCCGCCCTTTCCCGTTATGGTTCTACCGGATGATAGCGATCCCGCGCGGATTTGCGCAAGAAAAAGCAGGAATACGCGTGCAGGGAGTCAGGTTTCGTGGTTCCCCCCAGACATCAGCAAAACTTATCAAACGTATTTGTGTTTCTGTGTTTGTCTGCGGCGGCCGTTAGTGTATGATTCCTGTTGTTGCGATTGGAAGGGCACGAAGGATCCACGTGGACGACCCGGCAGGGTAATCTGAAAGGAATCAGAGATGGGCGGTTTTTTCGGCGTGGTCTCGAAGGATGATTGTGTTGGGGACCTCTTCTACGGGACGGATTATCATTCACATCTGGGCACGAAGCGAGGTGGCTTGGCCGTCCTGAACTCAGGCAGCCTCCAGCGGGTCATTCACAATATTGAGAACGCCCAGTTCAGGTCGAAGTTCGAGGATGACATCAACCTGCTTCACGGCAGCAGCGGCATAGGGGTGATAAGTGACTACGAGGATCAGCCGCTGCTGATCGGCTCGCACCTGGGCACGTATGCGATAGTGACGGTCGGCAAGATCACCAACGCCGCGGAGCTTGCGGCAAAGGCGTTCGACAAGCGGACAACGCACTTCTCGGAAATGAGCGGTGGCGAAATAAACTCGACCGAACTGGCCGCGACGCTGATAAACCAGGAGGCCAACTTCACCGACGGCATCGCAAACGTCCAGCAGGCCGTTGAGGGATCGTGCTCCATACTCCTGCTGACCCAGGAGGGCGTGTACGCGGCCAGAGATTCACTTGGCAGAACGCCCGTGGCTATCGGCGCCAAAGACGGTGCTTATGCGGCAGTGCTTGAAACCTGCGCATTTCCAAACCTGGACTACGGGATTGTGAAGGAGCTCGGCCCGGGCGAGATCGTGTTGCTGACGGCAGGCGGCCTCGAGCAGAAGAAGGCCCCTGGCGACAGGATGCAGATATGCGCCTTCCTGTGGGTCTACTACGGCTATCCCGCCTCGACCTACGAAGGCGTGAACGTGGAGGATGCTCGCAACCGGTGCGGGCGGGCCCTTGCCAAGAGGGATAAAGTCGATGTGGATATAGTTGCGGGCATCCCGGATTCCGGCATCGGCCACGCCGTGGGCTACGCCAATGGGGCCCACCTGCCGTACAGAAGGCCCTTCGTGAAGTATACCCCGACCTGGCCGCGAAGCTTCATGCCGCAGGACCAGACCGTACGCGACCTGGTGGCCAAGATGAAGCTTATCCCCATCAGGGAGCTGATTGAGGATCAGAGGTTGCTGTTCTGCGAAGACTCGATCGTCCGCGGCACGCAGCTGAAGGACACGATTCAGCGGCTCTACGACTATGGCGCAAAGGAGGTCCACATGCGCCCGGCCTGCCCGCCGCTGATCTACGGCTGCAAGTTTCTCAATTTCTCCCGCTCCAGGTCGGAGCTGGACCTGGCCGGCAGAAGGGCGGTTCATGAGATCGAGGGAGACGATCACGCCGACCGTCTGGCCGAGTACGCCGACTGCTGCTCCGACAAGTACTGCGCCATGGTGGAGTCAATCAGAGAGAGGCTGAATCTGACGACGCTCAGATACCAGAGGCTCGACGACCTGGTTGAAGCCATAGGCCTGCCGAAGGAAAAGCTCTGCACGTACTGCTGGGACGGCGCGGAGTAATTCTCTTAAGTTGGAGCAGACCGCTTCGGGTGGTATAATCTTCAGTGTACCTGCACCGGAGATGCAACCATGCGACCTGCGGCAATACCGTTCCTGGCAACTCTGTTGATCCTCGCCGTGATGTCGGCGGCCGCCGTCAAGCTTGTCGAGGACGCCCCGACAACGACGCCCCCCAAGGCCGGGACTGTTACCGGGCGAGTTACCCCTGCAAACAAGATCTCACAACTGCGGGCTGTATGCCGCACTACCGGCAAGATCCACCTGGCCGACAGCTTCGGCAAGGCGTCGGGGAATTTCGTGATCAAGAACCTGCCGGGCGATGCCCGCTACGACATTTGGGTTACGACGACCGACGGCAGAGACTTTCAGGGCGTGGACCTGGACTTTACCGACTCCCGGATGCTGCGCCTGGCGGCGATCCGGCGCGAGCAGCTGAAGCTGCCGCCCGAACGCGGGCACAAATTCGCCCAGGAGGATGTGGAGTGGATCTGCAACTTCGTTGACAAGCAGGAGAGCTTCACGGACATAAAGCGCGTTCTGTACGTTCAGGGCCACGGCCGGCGGGCCACGGCGCTGGTCGAGCTGATGCGAACCCGCGAGTTCTATTCCGCCGGCGGCACGATAGTCTGGCGGATAGAGCTGTGGTATTTCGACCACAAGTACGACGGGTGGCAGAGGCTTGCCGGCCAGGAGCGCGTCCTCGAGCGGAGGCGGATAAAACCGGCCCAGTGGCGGAAGATTCACCTGGAGTACTATCCCCAGCTGAGCGCCTACATGACGCCGGAGGGCAAGTGCAAACCGGTGGAGTTCAAGATCCCGGATAAGCCCGACATAACCCGCGGGCGTCCGGCCAATACCGATCCGAAGCAGAAGACCAAGCCCCACGTTCTCGGCCTGGACGTGGCGCCCGAGCCGGCGACGAAGCCTGCAACTGCGCCGGCGGCCAAAAAAGCCCGCCGCTGAGCGCAGCGAATCCCTGGGCAACAAGGCGAATTCCAAGCTGCTGGGGGTGTGATATCGCCTAAACATTTCTCCCGTTTCACGCCGATAGGAGGGAGGCATTGATGACTACAACCATTAGAAAGTGCGCCTTTATTGGACTTTTGGTCCGTGCCGTCTTGTGCTGCGGTTGTTCCGGCCTTGGGGCCTTTGGCAGCAGGCCGGACTACATCAAGCCGACCATCGCGGTGATGCGATTCGACAACCGTGCGCCGTTCGACTACAACTGGGACATCGGCGGGGGGCTGCAGGATGTGCTGGTGGATCGTCTGGTGGCGACCGGGCGCTATCACGTCGTGGAGCGGCAGGACATCGATTCGGTCATGCGCGAGCTGAGCTTCCAGCAGGGCGAGGCCACGCGCAAGGAAGGCCGCGCCCCCATGGGCAGGCTGAAGAACGTCAAGTATCTGGTCAAGGGCGTTGTGACGGATTTCGGTCACGTGACCACCAATCGGGGGGCTTTCGGGCTGGGCGGATTTGACATTTTCGGCGGCGGCAATCGGGCGGTCATGTCGGTTACCCTGCAGGTCGTGGACGTTGAGTCCGGCGAGATTCTGGCGTCGCAAACCATCGAGCAGTCGGTGCGGGCCGGCGACATGACCGTCAAGGCTGCCTATAAGGACATGGGCTTCGGGGGCAGCACGTTCTATCGGACGCCGCTTGGCAGGGCTACGACCAAGGTGATCGGCAAGGCGGTTCGCGGGATCACGAAGGCGATACGTGCTCAGCCGTGGCAGGCGAAGCTTGCGAGTGTTCACGAGACAGGTACGGTTGTTATCAACGGCGGGAGCAAGCGAGGGTTGCGGAAGGGTATGGTGTATGAGGTCCGTGCGCGCGGTCAGTCGATTGTGGATCCGGACACTGGTGACGTGATAGGCAACCAGGGGGGCAAGACTGTGGGGCAGGTGCGGGTCAGCAAGGTCCGCGAGTTGTACAGTGTCGCGGAAATAGTCAGCGGCAAGCGGGAGGAGTTCCAGATCGGGCAGATCTGCCTGCGCAACGGGGACTAGTCGGCGGTCGCTGGAGGATCGTCGGTGTTCTCGTTGCTCTTGTCGGCCGGTGGGTTCGGGTTCACTTCCAGGTGGATTTCGCCGAAATTGCTCTCCTGGACAATCACTATTTGCTCGCGGCGCGTCAGTTCCAGAAGAGCCAGAAACAGGCCCAGTATCTCGCTGCGGTTCGTCCGACCCGCGAAGATCTTGCGGAACGTCATGGGGCCTTCGCGGCCGAGGCGGTCGAGGATGTCCGTGGCGTGCAGCTCGATGGGCGTGTCGTCGTAGATTACATCGTGCTGCGTGATGTTGTCCCCGATGGCCTCCATCAGCTTGTTGAAGGCGCTGAGTAGATCCCAGATCTGGACGTCTTCGAGGTCGACTTGGCCGTATTCTTGGGGGCCTGGCTTGGCTGGGCCTCGGGGAAACTTCATCGCCTGTTCGACTGCCGCCTCGGTCAGATCGCCGGCGGCGTCCTTGAATTCCTTGTACTCCAGGAGCTGCCTGACCAGCTCTGCCCGGGGGTCGATCTGCAAGCCGTCCTCGCCGCCTTCTTCCGGCGGGGGCGTGGGCAGGAGCATTCGCGTCTTGATCTCCATGAGGGAGGCGGCCATTACCAGGAACTCGCCGGCCAGATCCGGATCGAGCATCTTCAGCACGTCCACGTACTGAATGTACTGCTCGGTGATGTGGGCGATGGGGATGTCGTGGATGTCGAGCTCTTCGCGCCGGATCAGATAGAGCAGCAGGTCCAGCGGCCCGCTGTAGACGTCCAGATCAACGCGGTATTCGGCCATCATGCCGCTAGTTTAGCAGGGATTAACACGGATAAACAAGACCGTGAGAGGAATCGGAGGATTGAGAAGCCCACGGACTAGAATCCGCGGGCTTGAGCTGCACTACGATACACCCACGACTTGTCGCAGAGGACTCAGTTCCTTTTCAGGGTCCGGACAATCCAGATCTTTCATCATATGCACTAGAGCACGCACGGCCTCGGGGGTAGGGGCCGGAATCTCCACACCGATCACGCGCCCGTCCGGAGCGTAATCGATCACCAGACCCTCCTCGGTCTTTCTGGACCGGACGGCGCGATCCCCTTCCTTGCGGGGCAGGGTCAGATAGCCCGCCATCAGCTTTCCGCGGCGGTATGATATTGCTAGGCCCGTTCCGTGTGCCATCGCACCTCACCGATTCATCAGGATCCCACACGCCTCGCGTACGCGCTGCATGGTGGCCTCGGCCGTTTCGCGGGCCTTCCGCCCGCCCTCGCGCAGGACGTCGCGGACATAGTCGGGGTCCTTTTCCAGCTCGTTGTAGCGATCGCGGGCGGCGGCGAACTGTTCGTTGATGAGCTCGGCCAGGCGCTTCTTGGCCCGCCCGTAACCGTACCCGCCGGCGCGATATTTCCCGGCGATGTCGCCCGCCTCCTCATCGCTCACGAAAAGCTTCAGCAGGGCAAAAACATTGCATTTCTCGGGGTCTATGGCCTCTTCCAGCGGCGTCGAATCGGTCACGATCTGCGCGCAGCGCTTTTGGGTAGCCTTGGCGGTGGCGAAGATCTCGATCGTGTTGCCATAGCTCTTCGACATCTTCTCGCCGTCGATGCCCGGCACGGTGGCTGCCTCGGACACAATGTGCGCTTCGGGCAGCACCAGCACGTCGCGCCCGCACGCGCGGTTCAGCTTGCCCGCAAGGTCGCGGGCCATCTCAACGTGCTGCTTCTGATCCTGCCCAACCGGGACGCGCTCGGCGTCGTAGATTACGATGTCCGCCGCCTGGAGCACCGGATAGTCGAACAGGCCCATGCTTGCGGGCAGCCCCCTGGCCACCTTGTCCTTGTAGCTGTGGGCCTTTTCCATCATGCTCACGGGGCAGCGGCAGTTCAGTATCCAGCACAGCTCAGCCACCTGCGGCACGTCCGACTGGAGGAAGAAGACGCTTTTTTCCGGGTCGATCCCCAGGGCGAGGTAGCCAATCGCCACGTGGAAGGTGATCTCCTGAAGCTCCCCCGCGTCTGTCAGGCTCGTCAGCGCGTGGTAGTTCGCGATGAAGTAGTAGGACTCGTTGCCTTCATCCTGGAGCTTGAAGAACTGACGGATCGCGCCGAAGTAATTGCCGATGTGAAGCCTGCCGGTAGGCTGCGTTCCTGAAAGCACTCTCATAATGGCCGCATGGTAGGTGCCGCAGGCGACGCTGTCAACCCACCCCGGCGACGTCCCGGGCCGGCAAGATGGAACTTTACGCACGGTCCGAAGTCGAATAACGTGGGAACAGGCTCGCAGGAATGCCGCGATGAGAGAACTCGCACTTGCTCTGGTTGCCTTGATCGGACCAACCGTTGCTTGCCATGCCGGCGGGGAGGCCAAACCCACGACGCGGGCGGTGTCACGTCCGCGGGATGCATCTGTCACGCCGGCTGAACAACGGCTGATCGAGCGGGCCGCGGACCTCCTCGGAGACTATCGCGAGGGATTACGCCGAGTGGAGCGGGAACGCGGGGAGCACCCCTCCCACCGCAGGGGTATGGTCTTTCTGAGCTCCGTGTCCGTGCGGATGCGCGTGGATCTGTGCAGAAAGGAAGGCATACCAGCCCTGATGCGCATGCTGGGGGACCGGGAGGCGTATGTCCGGCGAATGGGTATCTTTTTCCTCGGCGAGATCGGCCCCGAGGCAAAAGCGGCCGTGCCGGCACTGACCGAACTGCTGGCGAAAGGCTATGAGCCAGGCATCGTAAGAACGCTGGGCAAAATTGGTCGGTCTGCCGCGCCGGCGGTCCCCATCCTTGAGAAGATGCTTTACGAAGAAGGCGCCCCCAGGATGGGAGGCGAATGGGATGCGATTCGCACAATGTGTGAGGGGCTGGCGGAGATTGGCAAGCCCGCCGCGCCGGCACTGGCCAGGGCGCTGCATGCAAAGAACGAGACGGTGCGCCTATTTGCAGCCAAGAACCTGGGGGCCATGGGAGCGGACGGCAAGGCAGGCGTCAAGTCGCTCGCGCAGGCCCTGCGGGATAAGTCCCGCCACGTGCCGTATAGCGCGGCAACGGCGCTGGGACAGATCGGGCCGGCCGCCAAAGAAGCCCTTCCCGATCTGATGAAGACACTGAAGGATACGACAGGCCTGATGCGCGTAAGGGTAGCCGAGGCGATCAACAAAATCGATCCCACCGCGACGAAGAGAACCGTCCCGGTCCTGATTGCGTTGCTCAAGGACAGACACTTTCTGGCGCGCCAGGCTGCCGCCCAGGAGTTGGGCCGGTGCGGGCCGGCGGCCGGGAAGGCCATACCTGCGCTGGTGAAACTTCTGGACGATGAATCCCCCGGTCCGCGAAAAGCCGCGGTACTTGCCCTCGGCCAACTCAAAGCGAAGCCCAGCGACGTCGTACCGGCCCTCAAGAAGCGACTCAAGGATACCTACGTGGATGTGCGCGTGGCGGCGGCCATGGTCCTGGAACAACTCGACCCAACCACGCGCCCTGCCACCATTCCCGTCCTGGTCGAGTCCTTGACAGATGACGGCGCGTTCTCTATTCGCCGTTCCGCAAAGCTTCTCGGCGGGATGGGCAAGGATGCAGTGCCGGGCCTCATCAAGGCGTTCAAAGAAGGGAAGGTCACCGCCCGGATCAGGGCTGCCTCGGCGCTCGGCATGATTGGAAGGGACGCCGCGTCGGCTGCCGACGTGCTGATCGCTACCCTGACAGAGAAGAGCAGCGAAGCCACTTATTCTTACGTGCGCCGGTCCGCGGCGCGGGCGCTGGGCAAGATCGGCGTGCGGAAGGGCGAGGTGGTGCCTATCCTCATCGAGATGCTCAAGGATCGGAACGTGCGCGCCGGTGCGTCCGAGGCGCTGCACCTGCTCGACCCCGAGGCCAATAAAGCCCACATGGACATCTTCATCAAAGCGCTGCAAAGGGGCGATCCCTGGAGCCGGGCGGACGCCGCCCGGGCATTGGGGCGAATCGGCCCGGCGGCCAAACGGGCCATCCCCCAGTTGATGGTATTGCTATATGACCACGACGACGACGTAAGGTCCGCCGCCGCAGAAGCACTAAAGAGCATCCGGGCCGGGCCGACAACGAGGCCCGTCACAAAGCCAACGTGATGCAGGCGCGAAGAAACACCTCCCGGTAATGGCCCCCTCCACGCCGCCGGTTTTCCTCAGCGGTCCTTTTCATCTTTGATAGGCGGGATGCCGATGGCTGATTCAAACGTGGGGACCGGGCGGAAATTGGGGTGGCCCTTGTGCTGGATGTTCTTGCGACCGTAGTAGGACCCGTAATACTGGGCGTTGTTATCGACCCAGGTCGTGATCCTGACCATCTCCTGGCTGGAAAGCTTAACGTCCTTATGCACCTTTGCGAGTTTGGCGGCCTGTTCAGCCTGCTTCTTGTCCTTGAGCTTAACCTTGCCCTTGCTGAGCATGGCCACCAGGACGCTGGCGTGCGAGCCGAAGCCCCTGGCGGGCACGTAGTGCACGTTTCCGGTCTTGGGGTGATTCTCGCCGACGGTCGGCCCGAGCAGTATGAATCGCCTCCTTCCTCTGCCCCCGCGCCGCTCGCGCAGGAGGCTCTCGTAGGAGACGCTGAACATGGCCGTCATCGTACCGCTCAGGTCCAGCCCGCCCGGGGGCCCCAGGGGCTTGCCCTTGGGCTCCTTGGGGCTGTGGCACTTGATGCAGCGCTTGTCCAGAACCGGCTGGACGTCGGAGGCGTAATTCAGCGGGCGCGAGCCGGTCTTTTCACCGGGCTGCGGCCCCAGGCGCGACGGCGAGCGCCGCAAAGCCGCCGCCACACCCTTTCGGTTTGCCGCCGTCACGTCGACCTGTGTCTCGTGGCAGCCGATGCAACTGCGCGTCTCGCCGGGCATGTAGTTCACGTACGTGCGCTCCGTCTGCACGGCCATGTAATTCTCATCCAGGGCCTGAAGGAAAATGTTCTTCATCGCCGGTACCACAAAATGGGCCGAACCGTCTTCCTCCACCGGCACGATGCCGCGCTGGACCTTCAGCCCCAGGTGCGTATCCTTGGTGACACAGGCGTGCTGCTGGTCGTAGCCGTCGCCGCCCCATCGCCGCCGGGCAGCCCACGGACGAGGCACCTGTTCCATCACGCGGATGTACTTGATCGTTCCCCGCTCAACACCCCCCATGCCGCGATAGATATCCGTGACAACACACGTGGCCAGGGACTTTGCAGCCATTCCAGGGTCAAGGGACGAGGTGAGCACCGGCGGCCTCTTCCGCGGCTTCAGGGGGAACGGCAGCCAGCAGGAGATCTCCGGATTCTTGTAAACCAGATGGGTGTTGCCCTTCTCGTCCAGCAGATAGAGCCCGTATGCCTTGGTATCGTTCCAGACGGGCCCCGCGGGCTTGTGCGACACCAGGAATAGCTTCTCGGACAGCGGGTACGGTTCCTTGAACAGCGGGCCTCTTCCGGACCGGTCGCCTCTCCACCGGCTGTTGGCGTCGCTGCGGAATGAGAAGCCGCCCTCGGACCGAATGTCAACGTACGGAGTCATGTACGTCATCGGCTCGCGGGTGCGGATGTTCTTGCCCATGTCCAGCCGGATGACCGTGCCGATGCCGCTCTGGGGACAGTGAGGCGTGCCGAGGACCACATACTTCCTGGGCGCGTTGGGGATCGCCCGCCCGTAGATAAACGTCGGCGGCAGTGAAATGTCGTTCGCATAGATCTCGACCGAACCGCTGCCGTCCGGATGCATGGCCCACAGGCACTTGGCGCTGACGGCTCCCTTGTCGACATACTCCCAGCGGGTGTACATGATGCGCCCGTCGGGCAGGATTGCCGGCGATGCCTCGCTGACCGAGCTGTTGCTCAGCTTTCGCATGTTCTTGCCGTCGGCGTCCATGCGATACAGGATGGTCGTGGTGAAGTCGTCGGGGGCGTCACAGAGGATTCCAAACTGGCATCGCGTTGAGATGAACACGATGTCGCCGTCGGGCAGGTAGCAGGGGTGCATGTCGTCCGTGCCGTGGTGATAGTGGGCGCGGGCCCGGTACTTGCGGACGAGCTCAGCCTCATCTTTCTGGGGGAAGGTCAGTTGGCGAAGTCCCGTGCCATCCGTGTTGACTTCATATATGCGATATCCCTCCTGCCAGGCGTTCTTCCACCCGAAGACGATTTTTTTCGCATCAAACGACACGTCGAACCGTCCGAACACCCCGCCCTTGAGCTCGGTAGCCAGGTGCTTTACCTGCCCCGTCTTCAAATCAAGGATGCAGAGATTGCCCCCGGGCGTCCACCTGCTGTTGATGTATTCCGTGTAGTAGTGGTTGGCGCTGTAGGTATACCGCGTGACGAATGCGATCTTGTCGATGTCGAGCTGCGCGGCCGTCTTTGCGAGCGCCGCGCGCATGGCGGCCATCTCTTCGGCCGTTATGACGACCTTCTCCCCGATGACCTCCCGTCCACCCGGGAACAGTTTGGCGAAGGCCTGTTTGTTCCACTTCTTGCCGTTTTCCGAGATGACCCACCCCCCGAGGTGCGGGCTGGAGCCCGTGGCGTTTATGCGGATCTTGTTTTGCCCCTGTCGCAAAGCGAACGGTCCGTACGTTTGCCACGAGAGGTTTGGCTTGTAGAATCCCCCGGTCGAGCGGCCAATGAACAGGCCTTTCTGCTGCTCGTCGTTAATGAACAGCCGTACCGGCCGGCGCTCGCCCGAGGCGTAATACACGTGAAAGTAGTACCGCCCGCCCTTGGGGATGTTGACGTTCCACTGCTGCATTCCCTCGGTGCCGTGACAGACAACCAATCCGTCCCAATCCCTGTCGGCCGAGACGACGTTCTTGCTCTTGGCCGCATGATTCCGTGCCGGAACTACGATCTCCGCCCCGACGGCCTGGAGACACAGGCCGAACAACACCAACGCTGCGGTATATGCAGTGGTCAATCGGCTTGGGATTCGATTCTTCGATTCCATAGGGACGCTGCTCCTTATATGGTCATTCTAACCCATTGGCAGGGGACATGGAGCGAGAAAATCGCCGGGCAGGGGCTGGGCCTCGTGCTTTCCGGCTGTGCATTGTGTTCTCATGGCGTCAACAGCTTCAACTGAGAAAGCTTGGGGCGCATCGGCGTTAACTTGTTAGTATAACGAAGCTACGCGACAGAATCGTCCGACAAAGAACAACGAAAAGAGTCATCAGATGGAAAAGGTTGAAGGATGCTAAGAAGGATCATACCCGCAGCCGTACTGGCTGTCTGTTTCTCTGCCGCACAGGCCGCACCGCGTTCTCCCCGGCGTAAGCTGGCGGGCAAGACCATTGCCAAGGTCACGTACAGCCCCACCGATTCGTTGCGTATGGCGATAAAGGACATGACTGCAGCATTCGGGCCCCGCTATCCCAAGGGCAAGGCGTTCCTGGCCAGGCTCGACGCACTCGAGCCCAAGGTCAAAGCCGGCCAGGCCAAGGAGGAATTCGAGACCCTTCGGCGTGAATCGCTGCTGGCCAATCCGCTGTTGAATTTCGACAAGTTACTGTTGGTGCGCCGCAGCAAGAAGAATCTGGGCCTGGTGATGAACTGGCAGGGCAACTCATCGCTTCGCGGTACGGGTTTTGATAACGATATTGCCGTCCTGTCGCCGGTGTCGCCGGAGGGCAAACTTACAACGCTGTTCAAGCCTGAAGGTTCGCGATTCGTCGGTGACGTCGATCTGCATTTTGATGCCGGCAAGATGCTGTTTTCGATGGGGGTCGGGTCGAACAAGCAATGGCAGGTGTGCCAGATCAAGGCAGATGGCAGTGGATTGCGGGAGCTTCCGCTGATCATGGAAAAGGATGTTCTGAACTACGATGCCTGCTACCTGCCCGATGGAAACGTTATATTCAATTCGACCGCACCGTTCATTGGCGTCCCGTGCGTTACTGGCTCATCGCACGTGACCAACCTGTACCTCCTGGAGACCGCCTCGGGCAAGATCCGCCGCCTGAGCTTCGACCAGGAGCACAACTGGTGCCCGACGGTGCTGAACAACGGGCGAGTGCTCTACCTGCGGTGGGAATACTCCGACCTCCCGCACTTTGTCTCCAGGATACTGTTTCACATGAACCCCGACGGGACGGACCAGAAGGAGTATTACGGTGGTAATTCCTACTGGCCCAACTCGACGTTCTTCGCCCGTCCGATTCCCGGTGACCCCACGAAGTTTGTCGGCGTTATCAGCGGGCATCACGACACCCCGCGCATGGGCGAGTTGATCCTGTTCGATACCGCCAAGGGGCGCTTCGAGGCCAACGGCGTCATTCAGCGGATTCCCGGATACGGCAAGAAGGTCGAGCCGGTCATCCTCGATGGCCTGGTCAAGAACAGTTGGCCGAAATTCCTGCATCCCTATCCGCTGAGCGACAAGTACTTCATCGTCTCGGCCCAGCCGACGGCCCGGTCGCAGTGGGGGATCTACCTCGTCGACGTCTTCGACAACATGCTGCTGCTCAAGGAGCAGCCCGGTTACGTTCTCTTCGAGCCGATTCCGTTCCGCAAGACTCCCCGGCCGCCGGTTGTCCCCTCTAGAGTCGACCCGAGGCGGAAAGACGCCATGATGTACATGGCCGACGTCTACAGCGGGCGCGGACTCGAAGGCGTGCCCGTAGGTACGGTCAAGAAGCTGCGACTGCTTACTTACCAGTTCTCCTATCAGGGCATGGGCGGACAGCAAAACCGTGTGGGCCTCGACGGGCCCTGGGATATCAAGCGCGTTCTCGGTACGGTTCCGGTCGAGGGTGACGGGTCGGCACTGTTCCGCGTGCCGGCCAATACGCCGATTTCGATTCAGCCCCTGGACGCAGGCGGCCGGGCGATTGCCCTCATGCGATCCTGGGCGACTGCCATGCCCGGCGAAACTCAGTCGTGCATTGGGTGTCACGAATCCCAGAACGAGGCACCTCCAACCAAACGTACAACTGCTTCCAGGCGGCAGCCGTCCGAGATCGTTCCCTGGTATGGGCCGACGCGAGGCTTCAGCTTCAAACGCGAGGTTCAACCGGTTCTCGACAGGTACTGTGTCGCCTGCCATGACGGTAAGCCCAAGAAGGACGGCAAAGTGATTCCCGACTTCGTGGCTCGTCCGGCGGTTCATCCCCGATCCAAGAACAGCAAGTACGACAAGGCGGCACACTTTACGCCCTCTTATTTGGCGCTGCGTTCCTACGTTCGGGCCGGGACGATGGAAAGCGACATGCACATGCTGGCCCCTTATGAGTTCCACGCCAGCACAACGTGTCTTGTGCAAATGCTCGAGAAGGGGCACCACAACGTGAAGCTCAGCGATGAGGCCTGGGACCGGCTGGTGACATGGATCGACCTGAACACACCGGCCCATGGCACGTGGCGGGAGATCGTTGGCGAGAGAAAGGTTATCAACCAGCGAGATCGGCGCCGCGCGATGTTGAAACTCTACGCGAGCATCGATGAGGATCCTGAAGAAATCGCCCCGCCCGCGAAGAAACTGGCCCCCATCACGCCAATAGCGGCCCCGGTTCCTGTCGCGCGCAAAGTGACTGCCCCCGGATGGCCCTTCTCGCCCCAAGCCGCTGCAAAGAGGCAGAACGCTCGCAAGACAAACAAGATGAGCGTCGATCTCGGCGAGGGGGTCAAGCTCGAGATGGTCTGGATTCCGCCCGGGCAGTTCGTGATGGGAAGCACAACCGGGTATCGTGACGAGCAACCCGTCGCCAAGGCCGTAATCGAAAAGGGCTTCTGGATGGGTTCGCTGGAAGTAAGCAACGCCCAGTACGCCCGGTTCGACCCGAAGCACGACAGCCGCCTCGAACACACCGACTTCCTGCACTTCAGCGTCGCGGCGCGAGGTTACCCGCTCAACACGCCGACGCAGCCGGTTTGCCGCGTCTCCTGGAACCGTGCGATGGAATTCTGCCGGTGGCTTTCGAAGAAGACGGCTTCGACGGGCTCACCGCTGGCCGGCCGGACATTTGCTCTGCCGACCGAGGCACAATGGGAATACGCCTGCCGCGCTGGTTCCGCCACGCCGTTGTGGTACGGCCGCTCGGACGTTGACTTTGCCGCTCTTGCCAATCTTGCCGACAAGAATCTGCGGGAAAGCGGAAGCAGCGTCGTATCCCAGTGGAAGCCTGCAATAGAATCCGTGGACGACGGATATCGCGTATCGGCGCCGGTGGGCAGCTTCAAGCCAAATGCGTGGGGCCTGCACGACATGCACGGGAACGTCGCCGAGTGGACGCGGTCGGTTTACAGGCCGTATCCATATAAGGATGACGGGCGCAATGCCCTGACGGGTACCTCAAAGCGCACCGTTCGCGGCGGCTCATGGTTCGACCGCCCCCAACGGGCGACCTCGTCATTCCGCCTGCGATACGAGGCACACCAGAAAGTCTACAACGTCGGCTTCCGCGTTGTGATCGAGCCGAAGTAAGCCGCCGGCGAATCAGTGGCTCGTGCGTTTGACGCTGCCGAGACCGGGGGGGTATACTATCTCCGGTATGTGAGGCTTCCCTTGCCCACACGGAGTCAGATTTCCTATCAGTCCATTGATGAAACTCGTACATAGACACAACCTGAAGGCTCGCGCCGGCATCTGTGCGGTTATCATCCTTTCGTTCAACTTGATAGCGCAGGGTCAGCAGGCAAAGATCAACTGGAATCGATTTCGCGGCCACAATGGACAGGGAACTGCCAAAGCGGACCGTATTCCCGTTCATTTCGGTCCGGATTCGAACGTCCTGTGGAAAACCGCTGTCCCCGCAGGAAAGTCGTCGCCGGTCATTTGGAATGACCGTATCTTTCTCACAGCCTATGAATCCCCCACCAAGAAGACACTCATTACGTTATGCATTGATCGTGAAGATGGCAAGATCCTGTGGCGGCAGGTTATCCAGGCCGCAAGGAGGCCAAAGCTCCATCCGATGAACTGCCCTGCATCCCCCACCCCGGCAGCAGACGAAAAACACGTTTACGCCTATTTCGGAACTTACGGGCTGCTCTGTTACGACCACAAGGGCAACAAGGTCTGGGACCGCAAGATCGACACACCCAATAACCATTTCGGCGTGGCGACCTCACCGATACTGTACAAAGACAACGTGATCGTGGTGCTTGATGAGAATGGCGGTAAATCCCGCCTGCTTGCGGTAGATCGAGATACGGGCAAGACAGCATGGGAGCAGCCGAGATCATTATTCAAGGCAGGCTGGTCAACGCCCATGATCTGGCGTCATGATGGAGTGGAAGAGCTCATCGTTCTGGGTTACAAGCGGCTGACTTCCTACGACCCATCCACGGGCGATGAGATATGGTGGGCCGGCGGGTTTTCGGTGGAAACGATGGGTACCCCCGTAACCGGCGAAGGGCTCCTGTTTGTGAGTGCGGCGGCCCTTGCCGGACGCGGAGACAAGAAAACAGACCCCGCCGGAACCTGGAAAATCACAATCGAGCACTTCGACCGTAATAAAGACAATCAAATACAGCGCGACGAGATGACCAAGGGCTTTACTATCCCGTTGCGCCCGGAGTTGTCCAGAGATACTCCCGGCTACGGCTTACTGGTAAGAGACATGGACGGTCTGATGAGGTTTTTCGACAAGGACAAGAACCGGATCATCAGTGAGAAGGAATGGATGCAGACAATGGCGGGCTTTAACGCCAATAGCCAGCCCACCCTTGTGGCCGTTCGCCCCGGTGCGAAGAAGGATGCCCGTAAATCGCACATAGCCTGGGAGATTCAACGAGGTATTCCCGAGACTCCCTCGATCCTCTATTGTCAGGGCAAACTCTACCTCTTCCGGGACGGCGGTTGGCTGACTTGCCTGAAGGCTTCGACCGGCAAGGAACTCTTCAAGAAGAGAATCGGAGCGCCGGGGCAATACACCGCTTCGCCAATTGTCGCGGGCGACAAGATCGTCGCTGCCTCCGTTCGCGGCATTGTCACGATCATCCAGGTGGATGACAAACTGAAGGTCCTGGCAAGCAACGAATTCAAGGAGAAGATTTTTGCCACTCCTGCAGTTGCCGATAACAAAATCTATTTGCGGTCAGCCGGTCATTTGTACGCTCTTGGGCAAGTAAAGCCCGCGCAGGATTAAGGCTTATCAAAGGAGACACACGATGAAACGGACCCTGTTGACGATCGCCGTACTGATCCTGGCTACCGGCATGAATGGTTGGGCCGAGGACAAAGCCGAGAAGGGCCCGTTGCGGGTCTTCGTCCTGGTGGGGCAGTCCAACATGCAGGGAAAGGGCAAGATACAGCACCTTGACGAACTGACCGCAAAGGCGGAGTACAAACACCTCAAGAAGGGCGACAAGTGGGTTGAGCTCAGTGACGTGTGGATCAAGTACTGGGACAAGAAGGGAAAACTGACCGTCGGTTATGCGGCCCCGACCGACCGGATCGGCCCGGAACTCGGCTTCGGCCACGTTGTTGGCGGGAAGCTGGCCAACCAGGTCCTGATCATCAAGATCGCCTGGGGCGGCCAGAGCCTCGGTCGCGACTTCCGGCCGCCGAGTTCGCCCCTACCCAGCGACGAAGTGCTTCAGAAGATCGTGGACCAGACCAACGAGCGCAACAAGAAGAAGAAGCGCCCTGAGGTCACCCTCAAGGACGTGAAGGCGAAATACGGCCAGCGGTATCGTGATGTGATCAAAGAGGTGCACACGGTGCTGGCCGACATCAAGCAGGTCTTTCCTGAGTACGACGGTTCGGGATACGAGTTGTCCGGATTCGTGTACTTCCAGGGCTTCAACGACGTGATCAACACCGAATACCGCGCCGAATACGGCAAGAACATGATCAACTTCATAAGGGACATTCGCAAAGACCTTGGTGTGCCGAAGCTGCCCGTCGTCATCGGGGAACTGGGCATGGACGGCGTTGAGGTCAACCCGAGGTGGGCCCACAAGCATTATGCCCTCCGCAAGGCACAGGAAGCTCCGTCGAAGATGCCCGAATTCAAGGGCACGGTGGCATTCGCGCGGACGGCCCCCCACGTCGTCAAGGAAGGCAAGGGCTATGACGGCGGGTACCATTATCGCGGCCGGGCCGACACGTTCTACAAGATCGGCGTCTCGTTCGGCAAGGCGATGCTCGGGATGATCAAGACAACGCCCACGGTCAATGAGAAAGCCGTCAAAGCGGCCTGCAAGCAGGCGAAAGCCAAGTACGGATTCTGATCGGCTTTCATGGCTCGCTCTGAGCGGCACCGCCGGCGCGTGGCCCCTGGCGCGGCCCAATTGTTCGATCGTGCGGCTAACGCGTTGACATTTTTTGGCCGATGGGGTACTTGTATACACAGCGCTGATTGGCCAAATCGGCAGATTTCCCGATAGCTCAATTGGTAGAGCGAGTCCGCCGCAGGCGGATTAACCGCCAGGCCGACGAGCACGGGGTGAAAACAGAATACCTTCCCCGATAGCTCAATTGGTAGAGCGAGCGGCTGTTAACCGCTAGGTTGTAGGTTCAAGTCCTACTCGGGGAGTTTGGGGCCGGTATCGAGCAAGATGCCGGCCTTTCTCTTGCGCATTTCCCGCTGCCAAACACGACGTGCATATCCCGCTGGTATAAAGCCTCTTGCGATCACGTGTGGCCGGGATTCACTGATAGGAAATTTGATTCCGCGTGGGCAATCGGCCGGGGGACGGGGGGGGACAGCTTCTATCCGGATAGATATGCGAAAGAGAGCGTACTTGCTACAGTGGTGTTGTGCGGCGTCATGCGTCGGGAAACGAACCATTCTTGAAACTTTGTGGTTCCACTCGCCCATCGACTCCGGAGATGAGATTCCCGGCGAAATCACTGATGTGCCTCACGAAGGTGCCCCGGCCTTCATGCTTTTGATCCACGAGATCCCTCCCCATGCGAAGGACAGCAGATAGCTGAGAAGAAAGGCCGCCGCGATCAGGGGAGTTGCATGGGGAACCAGCCAGGCCACTACCAGCGAGATATTCACCAGAGCGATGGCGGTGGCCGACTTCGTCAGGCTTCGGATCATCCAGGGCATCCGGTACGGTACGAGCATCGACACGGTATGCAGCACGAACGCCGTGATCAGCAACGGCGCGCTGGCAAAGCCAAAAATCTGCGACAAGAGAAGGATGAACAACATGTGGCGAGCCAACTCGTTGGTCGGCGAACCCGTGGCCGTAACGGCGGCCGGATCGAGCCGGGAGACAACACGCAGGACGAGTGAGGTTGCCGCCACGAGACTGAGGGCGGCGCAGACGCCGCCATACACACCGCCTTGGTCCGTCCAAACCTGCATCCCGACCACCATCACGAAGACGGTATGTGCAAATGCATCGCAGACGTTGTCCAGAATCGCGCCGAACTGGCTCTTGATATTCAGCTTGGCGGCCAGGATGCCGTCCAGATCGTCCATGATGTTGTTGTAGACGATCAAGGGGACCAGGTACTGGTAGCCGTCTTTGACAAAGAGCATGGCGACGGGGACGACCCCGAGAATCGAAACGACGTTCGCCAGGTTCTTGTAGGCCGTCTTTCCCAGTGAATTCAACATGTGCCGGCCTGAAGAACAAAGAAGTGGTTTGTCAACTCAGGAAAGGCTCGGCCCAGTACGGCGGGAACTCGGGGCATCCAGGGATTGCCGAGGCGTAGCGCCCAGTAGGTCAGGTGGCCGACGGCGCCGATGAGCTGCAAGCGGCGGGGAACGACGGCCTTCCATTTCTTGACCAACTCACAACCCATCTGCATCAGAACATACGGCACGTTGGTTTCTACGTGCGCTACGGAAAGTCCACACTGCTGGAAGACTTCACGGTACGTCGAAACGCATCGGTACACCGCCTGATACTCGCCCTGGCGAGTTACGGTTCCTTTGTGAACGGTAGTTTCGCGGCAGAGGATGATACCCCCCGAGTCAAGGAAGGGGACAAGCTTCCCCAGCAGAGAAATCACGTCACTCTCGTTGAGGTACATCAGCATGCCGCCGAGGAACACCAGTTCATAGCAGTCTTCTGGCTCAAATGCCATCACGTCGCCGTGAACGACCGTAACGTTGGGATAGGGAGCACATCGCTGCTGTGTAGCTTCATACAGCGGCAAGCTTGCCTCGACGGCAACGACCTTGGCAAAATGCCGGGCAAAATACTCGGCCCAGTAGCCGACGCCGCAGCCTAAGTCCAACGCGGTACCGCCGCAATCCAACTTCTGGATCAACCGCGAGACGATCCTCGATTCTCCATGGAAACGAAACCGACCGGCACCGGCGGGGAAACCGAACCCGTCCATCATGTACGGTCCCATGATAGACGGCCGGGCTTTGCTCCAATACTGGTTGACCCCCGCGTAATCGAGTTCAGCCATGCGTTTCAACCAGTCGGGAAGTCGGCGCCCCGAAATCGTCCGAGAACAGGCGTTCGGCTTCATACAAATCGGCGACCGTGTCTACTTCGTACCAACGGCCGTCGTCGAAGAAGACCGGCTCGAAAGAGAGGCTTTCGTCGGCCACCATTTCCGCGAAGATGGCTTCATAGTAGTCATTCACTTTGCCCGCCGAGACGTGCCGGTCCAGCCGCTTCGTCACCCGCCGCCACGACGGCAGCGAAAGGCTGTAGATGTTCACGGTCTTGTGGCGGGAGTCGTCGGGAACCTCGCTGTGGCCGACGCGGAAGTCCGTGATTCGCTGGAAAGGATCGAGGCTGACAGTAGAGCCCATCATCCAGGGTTGCATACGGGCAACGGCCATCTTGTTGGGAAGAAGCATGTCTCCGAGCAAGAACGACTCGAAGACCAGATCGCACTCAAGCAGTAGGAAGGGCTCGTGGATTCTCTCCCTAGCCAGCCATAGCGAATAGATGTTGTTGGTCGTGCGGTATCGCGGACTGACGATGTAGTCGATCACCAGGCCGCCAGCCCGCTGGTCCAGAAACTGCCGAATGCAATGCTCCAGATGGCCTACGACCACGACCAATCGCTTGAAGCCCCACTCGCGCAAGGAAGAAATCTGTCGCTCCAGTATAGGTAGTCCGTTGATCTCAGTAAGACACTTGGGTATGTCACTGGTGAGCGGCTGCAGACGGCTCCCAGTGCCGGCGGCCAACAATAGCGCGGTGGTTACCCGGGGGCGCTGGTCGTAACCGTTGTCCATGCTGTGGATTTCCATTTCTTGGGCTCCTGCTTTCCGTTCTTCAATGAGCGTGTCCCTCTGCATTCTCTACACTCTCTCGATAAACGCATTGCTCTGGGGGAAGATGCCGTCGTTCCGCTTCATCCCGTCCAATACGAGGCTGGCAACCATGTCCCGGTCCGAAGGAGTCGCCTTCGGGAAGTCGGATTTCCTATCTTACTGATAGGAAATGTGATTCTGCGCGGGCTAGCGCCCAGGGGAGGGGGCCATAGTTTGTCACCTCAATTCTCCCGGATGTCCGGCCTTGCCGGTTCCATCCTCATTTTTGCCCGAGAAAGGGCCACGAGGCCTCTCGGGCGCTGGATCTTGAGGCGACTCACCGCAGCCGCAGCCCTCGCTGCAAGCCAAGACTTACATGCCGCAGATAGTATACCCCCCGGTCTCGGCAGTGTCAAACGCCGAAATGAAGAGAACTTTCGGGGCTACTTTAGGGCTCCCAGGGCAGTTCAAGCTACTCGGAGTTGCTCGTGGCGGGCATATTCGAGGAAATCGGGATCGACCTCACAGGTCAGCCGCAAACTCGGATCGGACGCCAAGTCGCCCGGATGGGATGGGCAGCCCGCCAGTGGCTCGACGAGGTGATCGGTAGAGCGAGTCCGCCGCAGGCGGATTAACCGCTAGGTTGTAGGTTCAAGTCCTACTCGGGGAGATTTGGGCCAGTGGCAAACAAGCGACTGGCGGTTTTCCTTTCGCGAGCGCCCACGCAGCCGCTCTCGGCCAAGCGGCGCCCGTATCGCCAATTGCGACGGCATGTTGCGGCAAGGTCGTCTCCCAGCGTCCGTTTTGCCCGCTGTCGCCCTGACGGTTTATCGAGCGATCCCTGGGCACCCCCACGCCGGGATTCCCCAAAGGTTTCTCGGGGGGCCGGCCGGGATTCTATGGCTTTTCCATTTCCACGAGATTCCGTAGAAAATCATTGTCCGTGGACAGGATCAACCGGGTGCCACCAGCTAAGGACTTCTTGTAAGCCTCGATCCGACGCAGAAACCGGAACAATTCGGGCGATTGTGAAAATCCTTTAGCCGCGATCTCGATCACTTCGGCATCGGCCTTGCCGCGGAGCTCCGCCGATTTCTCCTCCATCTCACCGGTAATCTCCTCCAATTCCTTCTGCATCTTCCCGAGAATCTTGTTCTTCTCCTCCTGGGCCTCCGACTCGAACAGCTTGGCGATCCGTAAACGCTCCGACCGCATCCGTTCGTAGACTGAGGTTCGCACAGATTCGATGTAGTTTACTCTCTTGATGCGCACGTCAGTCAGCTCCATGCCGTAGCCCCCTCCTTCAAGCTCCTTGGCGGCCGATTTGAGGATTTCCTCCTCTATTTTCTCCCGGCCGGTCTCCACTAATTTGTGTTTTCCCGCGGCTTCACGCTCAAGCTCCTCGGTTTCGTACAGGAGTTTGCGGTTAGAGCTGCGAACCACCTCGATAAGATTGTGGCTGGCTACAACGTCCCGTACAGAAGCGTCCACCAGATCGTCGAGGATCTTGTATCCCCGCCTTTCGGTGCGGACAGCCTTGTAGAACCGCATCGGGTCAGTGATCCGCCAGCGCGCCCAGACGTCAATGAAAATCCGCTTCTTGTCTCGCGTCTGCATATTCTCCGGATCGCCGTCCCAGGGCAGCAAACGCTTCTCCAAACGGTTGACGTTCTGTATGAAGGGTACCTTGAAGTACAAGCCGGCCTCGGTAACCTCACCTACGGGCTTGCCGAACTGCGTGATGACAGCCTGTTTGCCCTCCTGGATCGTGTACATGGACGACGCGCAGACAATCGCCAGAATCACGATCAAGAGCAATCCTACAATCGCAACTATGCGCTTTTTCATTTCCTGATCTCCTTTCCGCTTGGTTTGCGGTCTTGAGAGTCATCAAGGTTTAGAAGCGGAAGCACCGAGCGGATTGAGTCATCGATAATAATCTTCTGGTCCACCTGGGACAAAATCTCTTCCATAGCTTCCAAGTACAGGCGGGACCTGGTCACCTCGGGAGACTTCTTGTACTGCTCCAGTTGGGCCAGGAAGGCGCTCACCCGCCCGGTCATCTCTCTGGTGACACGTTCGCGGTATCCCTCGGCCTCCAGAATAGCGCGGTCGCGCAGGCCGCGGGCAGCCGGAACCTGCTGGTTGCGCTCGCCCAAGGCGTCATTGACCACCCGATCTTTTCGCTGACGAGCGCGGTTGACCTCGTCGAAGGCATCTTTGACGGCCGATGGAGGTGTTGCCGCCTGCAGCTTTACTGTAACGACTTCTATGCCGGCCCCGAAGTCATCGAGCCCTTTCTGGATTTCCTGCTTGGCATCTTTGGCGATCTGAAACCGGCCAATTGTGATGACCTCGTCGATGCTGGCGTCACCGATCAGCCTCCGCATAACCGCCTCAGAGACATCGTGGATGGCGTCCTCCACTGCTATACGAGCGATGTCTGCACCGCCGATCTTAAACAAATAGTCGCGGGCGTCCGCAATGCGGTATTGGACTATCCATTCCACGTGGGCCAGGTTCAGATCCCCGGTGAGCATTGTCGCAACTTCCATGTGATCCGCGGTCGCAGGCGCATATTCGGTGACCTTCCCGGGCTGCACCGTGGCAAAACCGAATTCCAATGATTCCACGCGCTCGACAGGGACCTCATGAACTGTCTCGATCGGCCACGGCAGCTTGGTGTGCAGCCCCGGGGGTGAAGACCGTGCATATCTACCGAACCGCAGTATCACGCCCTCACTGTCAACGTCAACCGAGTAGAGAATCGACCCAATCAGAAGAACAACCAGGATGACGATCGGGATGATCCAGATGCGATGTCGATGACGTTCCCAGATTCGCTGCAGGTAAACCTCCAACTGCTCTTGCTGACTTTCGTACCCGTATGCCACGGCATTCTCCTTTCCCAGGGGAAGTTAACCTGATTTCTGCGTCATCAGAAAAGGTCGCAAGCGACCTTCAGACCATCCGGCGCTCAAGAGAATCCCCATTCTTGGCCAATAGCCTTGCTCAGACTTTCACGCCTGCTCATCTCTGGGCAACCAGCCGAAATACACAGGGCGAATGAGCTAGTACTAACCATCCCTGTTGTGTCGTGCAAGTTAAATACGCCCAGCGAAAGCAGATCCCCGGATTACGCTCTCCTTGCGTTTGCGGCTTCGGCCGACCCGCCGCCCTGCGCTCGCTACTTGTTAAACTCGCAACGCACCTAATTACAGCGACTTACGCTTCGCCCACCGTTTGAAACTCGTTCGACTCGGGGAGGTTGAGCGTCGAAGCGGGGAAATACTACGTCTATCTCTTGTTCATTGTATTGACAGAGTCTGGAGACCGGTTAGGATCATGGAAAAGACCCGCGATGGTTCGTACGAATGTTTCTTGGCCCCTGCTGGGCCCTCTCCCCTAAGGATCAAAAGAAGGATCTACGATGAACGCTTCTCATAACGCCCGGTTCGTCCCCTCGCTTGTCGCGAGGTTCGTGGGCTGGCCGCTGAAAGTGTTCGTTCTTGCTCTGAGCTTCACGGCCGCGGTATCATCGGCCGCCGTGCCGCCGACAAAAGGTCTGGATGAGGTGACTCACGAGCGGGTGGAGCTGCGCGGCGGGTTCTGGGGCCCACGCCTCAAGACCCACCACGAGGTGACCGTTCCCCACGCGCTGAATTACCTGGAGAAGGGGGGGCACATCACCAATTTCGACAAGGCGGCGGGGGTATTCAAAGGCCCGCTACGCGGCCACCATGCCTTCGACTCCGATATCCACAAGGCCCTGGAAGGCGCGCTGTATTCCCTGCAGCATCGCGACGACCCCAAGCTGCGCAAGCGTGTGGAAGGCATTATCGATCGCATCCTGGCCGCTCAGCAGAAAGACGGTTTCCTGATCTCGTGCTTCATCGTCCAGGATTCCGACAGACGGTGGGACGAGATGCGTTTTGAGCACCAGTTGTACAACGCCGGCCACTTTTTCGAGATGGCCGTCGAGCATAATCGGCTGACCGGCAAGGCCAAGGTGCTCAACGCGGCGAAGCGGTTTGCCGACCACATCGACGGCATCTTCGGCCCCGGCAAGCGGTACGACGTGGGGGGGCACGAGGAGGTCGAACTGGCCCTGGTCAAGCTTTACCGAGCCACGGGCGAGAAGCGGTACCTGAAGTTGTCGCGGTTCTTCCTTGATGAGCGCGGTTACGCTCATGGAACTGAGCGCAAACCCTTCGATCCCAAGGCCCCGGTCGTGCATCCAAAGCCCAACCCCAGGTTGCCCGAAAGAGCTGTGAAACGGCGGGCGAGAATGCGCGTGCGCAACGGCAGGATGCAGGACCACAAGCCGCTGGTGGAGCAGAATGCCATCGGCCACGCCGTGCGGGCTGGATACATCTATTCGGGGATGACTGATATCGCCCGTTTCATGGATGCCCCCAAGTACGAGCAGGCCGTGGAGCGGATCTGGCAGGACGTGGTGAGCCGCAAGATGTACATCACGGGGAGCGTCGGCACGGCCCAGTACCACGACGAGGGATTCGGCGA
>SDBT01002544.1_pt1 | contig 32092 bp, 20 predicted proteins | sample 2277101 | NCBI WGS metagenome assembly SDBT01 (sample SAMN10404973, study PRJNA504765) | marine sediment metagenome | isolation source: marine sediment core GS10_PC15, 103 cmbsf | place: Arctic Ocean: Southern Knipovich Ridge | collected 2010 | reverse complement strand
ACCTTGCACCTGCCCGCTAAAAGTGCAAGGTTGCAGAATTGACATAATGCCTTGGAAATGCTGGATTTAACCCTCATTTTGCGCGCCGAAACCTTGCACTTTATTCGGGAAAAAAGTGCAAGGATGTGCAAGGTTCCCGGCGGATGTTTTCTGGACTTTCGCTTCGCTCAGGACAAGCCCTTCGACATGCTCAGGACAAGCCGAGAGGGTGTTGCTCTGGGTTGCGTTCGTGTTGCCACTTTGGCCGCAGCGTGCGGCAAAGCGGCGAGGTCACTGCTCTATCGAGATCGCTTCCGTCGGGCAGTCGTCCACGGCCGTCTGGCAGGTCTCTGCCGCCTCCGCCGGAACCGGATCCGCGATGACCACGGCCACTTCCTCGTCACTCATTTTGAACACTTCCGGACAAGTCTCGACGCACAGCCCGCAGCCCGTGCAGTTCTCGGCATCAACAATTGCCTTCATAGCAGATACTCCCAAAGCGATAGCGTGTTCATTCGTTGTCCTGAGGTATTGTAGTCCGGCCGGAGCGGGCATACCACATTAGTCACGCGTTTGTCGGCCAGGCGGAGGCTTGTAATCGCCCGGGATTGACGCGATTATGGCCGACGTGGTTGCTGGAGAAGAGTTCGGATGGGGCAGGCGGGCGGAGCGGCGGCTTGGAGTATCGGCCTGGGCTTGGCTTGCTGGGTGCGTTCTGCTGTTGCCGCAGGTGGTGTGCGGCGAGGACTGGCCACAATGGCGCGGCCCGGTCCGCAACGGCGTGACGTCGGAGCCTTCCGGCTGGCCTAAAGGCTGGCCGCCGAAGCGACTCTGGCGCCGAGACGTCGGCAAGGGGTGCACTTCTCCCGTGATAGTCGGTGGTCGCCTTTACGTCATGGGCTGGTCGGGCAGGAAAGGCGGCGGCAACCCTGTGGGAACCGACACGCTGTACTGTTTCGACGCCGCCAGCGGAAAGGAGCTCTGGAAGCAGACCTACCGCTGCCGATATCAGGGCCGAGTCCGCACCGGCGACCTCCGCGGGTACGGCGGGCCCTCGGCCACGCCGACCTTCGATAAAACCACCGGCCGGATATACACCCTCAGCGTGGACGGTGACCTGCGATGCTGGAACACAAAACAGAACGGGCGCCTGCTCTGGGCCGTCAACCTCTACGATAAGTACAAGAGCCCCCAGAGGCCCTTCGTGGGCGAAAACCGCAGGGACTTCGGCTTCACGAGCTCACCTCTGATCCGGGGCGAGCTGCTGATCCTTGAGGTGGGCGCCAAAGACGGCACGGTGATGGCCTTCGACAAGAAGACCGGAGCTCGCAAGTGGGCGTCGGCGTGGAAGAAGCCAGCCGGCCACACCGGCGGCCCCGCGCTGCTGACCGTTGAGGGCAAGAGCTGCATCGCCAACCTGGCGCTGTTTGAGCTTGTCATCATGCGGATCGACAAGGGCAACGAGGGGCGCACGGTAGGTACGCTTCCGTGGAAGACGGACTTCGCGTGCAACGTTGCCACGCCGGGCGTTTCGGGCGCGAAGGTCGTGATCACCTCCGCGTACAACCACAAGCAGACGAGCCTGATAGAGGTCTCGCTGAAGGGCGTCCGCAAGGTCTGGACGAGCAGGAAGTACGCACTGGTCAGCAGCCCTCTGGTCCATCGCGACCGGATTTTCCTGGTGGGCAATGCGCTGACGTGCCTGGACTTGGCCACCGGCAAGGAGAAATGGAGCGGCCCGACCCTTGGGCACGGCTCGGCGATGGTCACCGGCGACGGCAAGCTCATCGCGTTCGGCAACGGCAAACTGGTGCTGGCCGAGGCTATGAGCGATAAGTATCGCCAGCTCGCGCGCGTGGACAAGATCGTCAGCGGAACCTGCTACCCGCACGTCGCCCTGGCTGATGGAATCATCGCCTGCAAGGACAAGGAAGGACGCCTTGTCTGCTTTTCGGTCGGAGGGAAGACCGGGGGCCCGAAGCCCCGCCGCTGACCGCGAACTGTCAATCCCGCACGCGTGAGTGTAAAATCCCCAGTTGAATCGGCGTTTGAGCCGGCCTGACAGAAAGGAGCCGCAAGCCATGGCGAAGTATGCGATCGGTCTGGATTACGGGACGAATTCGGTTCGAGCGCTTCTGGTGAACGTCGCCAACGGCCGGGAGGTGGCCACCTCGGTGTGGAGCTATGCCCACGGCCACGAGGGGGTGATCCTCTCTCGCGATCCTAACCTTGCCCGGCAGCATCCGCGAGATTATCTCAAGGGCGGGCAGATGACCGTCAGGAACCTCCTTTCGGCGGCGAGAAGGGCGGTGAAAGGCTTCAGGCCGGGCGACGTCATCGGCATCGGCGTGGACACAACCGGATCGACCCCGCTGCCGGTGGACTCATCCGGCAGGCCGCTCGCCTTTGACAAGCGTTTTGCCGGGGATCCGGCGGCCATGGCCTGGCTGTGGAAGGACCACACGGGAGTGGCCGAGGCCGACGAGATCACGAAGCTGGCGAGGAAGATGCGCCCGCAGTATCTGGCCAAGTGCGGCGGGATCTACAGCAGCGAGTGGTTCTTCAGCAAGATCCTGCACTGCCTTCGGACAAGTCCCAAGGTGTTCAAGGCGGCGTACACGTGGGTGGAAATCGCCGACTGGATTCCCGCGGCGCTTACCGGCACCGAGGCACCGCAGGACTTGACCGTCTGCGTGTGTGCCGCCGGGCACAAGGCCATGTACAACGACCAGTGGGGCGGATACCCGGACGCAAGGTTCCTGGGCAGGCTTCATCCCGGCTTGGCCCGGCTGCGCGGCCGGCTGAGGGACAATGCCTACGCCATCGATAGGGCCGTCGGCGGCCTGACCGGGGCGTGGGCGAAGCGGACGGGGCTGGTTGCGGGCACTCCCGTGGCCGTGGGCGCGTTCGACGCGCATCTTGGTGCGGTCGGCGCGGGCGTTGCGCCGGGTACCCTCGTCAAGATCATCGGCACCAGCACGTGCGACGTGATGGTGCATCCGGCGGGCAAGTGGCTTGCGGACATTCCGGGGCTGTGCGGAATCGTGCCGGGCAGCGTCGTGCCGGGCATGATAGGCCTGGAGGCGGGTCAGTCGGCCGTCGGCGATATCTTCAACTGGTTCGTGGACTACGTTCGCCCGGGCGGCAGGAAGGCGGGCGGCCACGAGGCGCTGACAAAGGAAGCGGCCCGGCTCAGGCCGGGCGAGTCCGGCCTGCTTGGCCTGGACTGGAACAATGGCAACCGGACAATCCTGGTGGACCAGCGCCTGACGGGCCTGCTGCTGGGCCAGACGCTCTATACGACGCCGGGCGAGATCTATCGGGCCCTGATCGAGGCGACGGCATTCGGGGCGCTTACGATCATCAACCGCTTCGAGGAATACGGCGTGAAGGTGCGCCAGGTGGTCAACTGCGGCGGAATCGCGGAGAAGAACCCGCTCGTCATGCAGATTTACGCCGACGTGACGGGCCGGCCCATGAAGATTTCCCGCTCCGCCCAGACGTGCGCGCTGGGCGCCGCTATTGCCGGCGCGGTGGCGGCCGGAAGGAAAGCGGGCGGATACGCAAGCGTTCCCGCCGCTCAGAAGGCGATGACGGGCCTGAAGGCCAAGGTCTACAAGCCGAACCCGCGGGCGCATCGCGTGTACAAGAGGCTGTACGCCTTGTACCACCAGCTGCACGATGCGTTCGGTGTTGCCGGCTCAACTACCGACTGCCACAATGTGATGAAGCAGCTTCTGGACATTCGCGCCGAAGCGCGGAAATAATCGGGAAACAATCGGGAGAAGCCTGAAGATGCTCGACGAGCTCAAGGAGCAAGTATGCCGGGCGAACATTGATCTCGGCGCTGAGGGCCTGGTGATTCAGACCTTCGGCAACGTCAGCGGGATCGACCGCGAGCGGAACCTGGTGGCGATCAAACCGTCCGGCGTGGCGTACGAAGCCCTGCGGCCGGAACAGATAGTGGTCGTCTCGCTGGAGACCGGCCAGCCCGTCGAGGGCGATCTGAAACCCAGCAGCGACACGCCCACGCACCTGGAGCTCTACCGCGCGTTCGGGAGCATCGGCGGCGTCGCTCACACCCACAGCACGTGCGCCACCGCATGGGCACAGGCCCGCAGGGAAATCCCGCCCCTGGGCACGACGCACGCCGACTACTTCCACGGTCCCGTGCCGTGCACGCGGCCCATGACGGCCGCCGAGATAAAGACTGACTACGAGGCCAACACCGGAAAGGTTATCGTCGAGCGATTTGCCGAACTCGACCCGCTGGAGTTCCCCGGCGTGCTGGTGGCCAATCACGGGCCTTTCACCTGGGGCGCCGACGCGCTTCAGGCGGTGCACGTGGCCTCGGCGATGGAGCACCTTGCCCGGCTGGCGGCTGAGACCCTCCGCATCGAGCCCGGTGCGGCCGCGATATCGGCCGAACTGCTGGACAAGCACTTCCTCCGCAAGCACGGCCCGGGCCGCTACTACGGGCAGGACACCTGAGGCGTCCTTACGTCGCTGCGAAGGGGTTCTCGCCGGGATACAGCGTTCCTTCGCCCAGTGGGGCGCTGATATCGTCGACGCCCAGCAACTGCACCGCGTCGAAGAGTGCCCTGCCGCAGTGGGCAAAGGCCACCGCGCCGTGATGCGGGAAGTGCTTGCCGACGAGCACGTGGCGATAGAACCTGGCGAAGTCCGGGATCGCGAACACTCCAATGCCGCCGAAGCTTCGCGGGTCGATGTCCAGGATATTGCCCTCGGCCACGTAGCTGATCAGCGAACCGTCCACGCCGCCCTGGACGCGGAAGAAGGTTGTCGCACCCGGCGCAAGCTGGCCCTCCAGCGTGCCGCGTGTGATGTCCGGCTCGACGCCGGGGCCTTCCATCAGGCGGTTCATGATCAACTGGAACTTTATCGAGGCGGTTTTCATGCATACACGCGGCGAGTTGCCGCAGTGAAAGCCCATGAACAGGTCTTCCTTGCCCGCTCCCTTCAGGTCGACGTCGTCTGTGATCATGTCCGGCGGGACCGTGTTGTTGACGTCCAGCAGCGTGGCCGGGGACTCGCTGGCCAGGTAGCACAGGTATTCGCTGAACGCGCCATAGATGTCCACCTCGCACGACACCGGCATCCCGTGGCTTGACATGCGCCCGTTCACGTAGCACGGCACGAAGCCGAACGCCGGCTCGAACGCGGGCCAGCACTTGTTCGCAAAGATCGCATACTCACGAGAGCCCAGATTCTCCTCCGCGAACCGGATCAGAGCGACCTCGAACCGCGCCAGCTTGCCCAGAAGGTCCGGATACGTGTTGCCCTCGCCCAACTCTTCCGCCATGTCGGCCGCCACGCTCTTGACGGCGGCGTCGTTCTCATCCACCGCCTCGTACAACTGAAGCAGGTCGAGCTCCGAGTTCTCCATCACCTCCACGCCCATCTCGTAGAGCTGTCCGATGGGTGCGTTGCAAGCGTAGAAATCATGCGGGCGCGGGCCGAACGTCAGGATCTTCAGCCCGTCCACGCCCAGCAGCACGCGCGCGATCTTGCGGAAGTGGGCAATCGTGGCGACAAGCTCATCCGCCAGGCCGACCGGCCTGTCTGGGATGTAGACTCCCAGGTCGCGCAGTGCGAAGTTGTAGGAGGCGTTCAACATTCCGCAGAACGCGTCGCCGCGCCCTTCGATGAGCGAGTCGCCGGATTCCTCGGCCGCCGCGCAGGCCATCACCGCGCCCGGGAATCTCTCGGCGAAGATTGCCAGCGGCCCCTCCGGCCCGAAGTTGCCCAGGAAGATGACAGCGGCGTTGGCGCGTGCATTTTCGGCCTCGTCGAGGGCGGCCAGCACGTCCTTCTCGTTCTCGACGATCGTCTTGCACGCGGTGACCTCAACGCCCTTGTCGCCGCAGGCCTTGACGAGTTCCTCCAGGCGTCTGCGTGTGATTTCCGCGGGAAAGCAGTCGCGGCTTACGCCAACGATTATCATCCTGACTTCAGGGGCATTCTGCATCTTGTCTGCCATGGTCGATCTCCTCTGCGTGTCAGGCTATGGTCGCTCAAGGGGTGTTTGCAAGGCTATTTTGCCCTGCGCGCCTTCGCTGCGGCTTTGGGCGGCGGGCCGGAAGCGCCGCACCCTCTTGACGCAATCGCGACTATAGCGTAACCTCTCTTGAGGCACCGCGGGAGTGTGCCCGAGTGGTCAAAGGGAGCAGACTGTAAATCTGCCGGCTCAGCCTTCGGTGGTTCGAATCCACCCGCTCCCATTTGGCCAAACCCTGTACGGCCATTATCAGCGTGCAAGCGCAATGTTGTCTCGCAGTCGTAGCCCAACCCAGATATCCTCGGATTTGCCGTGTTTGGCGCCGCACGCGCGGCGCGTCTGCGGCTGCGACTGAGTTGAGAGACAAACATGGGAAATATCCCAAGGCAGGAGGCGCCTTCAGATGAATAAGAAGATCTTCCGGATTGCTGCAGGCCTGGTCGCCTTGTGTGCGACGAGCGTTGTTCTTGCCGCGCCAACTGCGGCAGCCAAGGTGCGCAGCGGGCATCCGAGAATCTACGTAACGCCCGAGACGCTGCCCGTCATAAAGGCCCGCTGCAACGGGCCGATGAAGGACACCTACGCGGCGATGGCCAAGGCGTCGTGGATAATGAAGGGCCGCGCGGGCGTCGACTGGTCCGACTGCACGAACATGGGCTATCCGGCCTTCATGCACCTTGTCACCGGGCGAAGGGAGTACCTCGTCAAGACGAAGGAGTTCCTCGACGCACTGGTGCGGAAGCCGCCGCGGAATCAATACCTCACGCCGGAGTTCATCCGTGCGGGCTGCATGGCCGCCGACTGGACCTGGAACGACCTGACGCCGGCCGAGCGGGCCCGCTACGGCAAGGCCCTGATCGGCATGAGCGAGTGGGTCCTGGCGAAGGTCTGGCGGCACAGCGACTTCAACAACCACTTCGTAAACGAGCACCTCGCCGTGCTGTACACGGCCGTCCTGCTCGACGGCGAGAAGATCGAGCCCGCGCGCGTGGCAAAGCTGATGTCCGTCGGGCGGGAATATCTGCTGAAGCACGCCTTGCCGGCGGCGGACGAGATCGCCGGCGCGCTGAACCGCCAGGACTGGGAGGAATCTCCTCGTTACTCCTCGTACCTCGCCCAGCCGAGCGACCCAAAACGCCGAGCGGCGTTCTTCGTCGGGGGGCAGGCGGAGGGCTTCAGCTACAACGACTGGGGCTATGCGCGCCCGCTGGCGCTGACGTGCGAGATGTGGCGCGTCGCGACGGGGCAGGACCTGTTCAGCGGTTCATCGTTCTTCCGCGGGCAGAGCGTCTGGCACGCTTATGCCCTGCGCCCGGGCGGGACTCTTGCCCGCAGCGAGGACTGCTCGTCGGGTTTCCGGCCGGGGAGCAACCTTAAGCCGTTCATGCACCTGCTGGCGGCGCGGTTGAATGACCCGCTGGCCGAGTGGATCGCCCGGAAGTGGAAGTGGAAGTACGTGCAGAAGGGCTGGCAGGAGGTGCTCTGGCGGGATCCGAAGATCGAGGCGAAGTCGCCCGCGCAGCTTAACCTGCCGCTGGCCGGATGCTTCCAGAAGCTGGGGCACGTTTACTTTCGCTCGTCGTGGGACGACGCGGCCGCGGCCTTCGCCCTGTTCCAGTGTGGGCCCTATTACGCCGGGCACCAGCACCTCGACAACAACACGTTTGTGATACATCGCGGCGGGTCGCTTGCGATCGACAGCGGCACGAACGACTACGGGTCTCACCGTGGCAACTACTACTGCCGCACCATCGCCCACAACGGCATTGTGGTCCACGATCCGGACGAAAAGTTTAGCGGGCGGGCCTGGAGCGCCGAAGGCGACGCCCGCGGCAGCAACGACGGCGGGCAGATGCGCGGCCGGGGCGTTACCCGGACCGGGCAGTTCAAGCCCGGATGCCCCTCCGATATCGGGCGCATCGTCGACTTCCGCAACGGCCGCTTTGCCGCCGCATGCGTCGGCGACGCAACGAAATCCTACTCGCCGAAGAAGCTCCGCCGGGCCGTGAGGGCGTTCTATCATCTGCGAGGCGATCCCAAGGGCAAAGACGCGATCGACACCTTCGTGGTCTACGATCACGTGGTCACGGCGGCTGCAAAGTTCAAGCCCAAGTGGATCCTCCACAGCATCGACAAGCCCGAGGTGGCGGGCAACCGCTTCACCGTCACGCGCGGTGGCGGCCTGCTGGTCGGGCAGGTCATCTGGCCCCAGAAGGCCCAGATCGAGCTGGTCGGCGGCCCGGGCAAGGAGTCGCTGGTCGCGGGCAAGAACTACCCGCCGAGCAAGAAGGTGGATGCCGAGCACGGCTCGTGGCGGATCGAGATTCCCGTCGGGCCCAAGACGCTTGTTCTGCTGCACGCGATGGGGAAGGGCACCGCTCCTCCTCCGCCGGCTAAGATCGAGAACATCGACGGGGCGACCGGCCTGCGGATCAAACGCGGCGACGTCGAGCTGCGTGTGCTTATCCCCAAGGGCGTAAACGCCGTGCCCTTCGTGGTAGCCGTCAGGAACGGCAAGCCGGTCGAGACGCTCACGCTCAAGAGCCCGTAGCTTCCGAGCCGGCCCAGCCGGCAACAGGAGAACTGACCCATGGGCCCCAGGCCGACCGCACCGAACCGACGGGATTTCCTGAAGATGCTGGGCCTCGGCGCCGGCGTGGCGGCCGCGCCCGCACTGCTGCCGGCCGCCGACAAGCCGGCCAAACGCCCCAACGTTATCCTCGTCATGACCGACGATCAGGGCTACGGCGACCTCGGCTGCCACGGCAACAAGGTCATCCGGACGCCCCATCTGGACAAGCTGCACCAGCAGAGCATCCGGCTGACGGACTTTCACGTAGCCCCGTGCTGCACGCCAACCCGCACCCAACTGATGACCGGTCGCGACGCGGTGCGGACCGGCGCGTGGGGCACCACCTGGGGCCGCTCCCTGCCGCGCCCGGACGAAGTGATGCTGGCCGAGGTGTTCAAGGCCGGCGGCTACAGGACCGGCATGTTCGGCAAGTGGCACCTGGGCGACAACTACCCTTATCGCCCCGAGGATCGCGGCTTCGAGGAGGTCCTGCGCCACGGTGGCGGCGGCGTGGGCCAAAGCCCCGACTACTGGGGCAACGACTACTTCGACGACACCTACTGCCACAACGGCACGTGGAAGAAGCACAAGGGCTACTGCACGGACGTCTGGTTCGACGGGGCGATGCGCTTCATCGAGGCCAACAAGGACCGGCCGTTCTTTGCGTACGTTTCCACCAACGCGCCGCACAGCCCCTATCTGGTCGCCGAGAAGTACAGAAAGCTGTACGCCGGCAAGAAGAACGTGCCCAACGCGGCCTTCTACGGCATGATCACCAACATTGACGAGAACATGGGCCGGCTGAACAAGAAGCTCAAGGACCTCGGCCTCGAAGACAACACGATCCTGATCTTCCTGACGGACAACGGCACGTCCGCGGGTGTGGGGGGCCGGAAGGGCCGCGCTGCCGCCGGCTTCAACGCAGGCATGCGGGGCAAGAAGGGCAGCTTCCACGAAGGCGGGCACCGCGTGCCGTGCTTTATCCGCTGGCCGGGCGGGCAGTTGGTTGCGCCCGGCGACATCGACACGCTGACCTGCTGCCAGGACCTGGTGCCGACGCTGATTGCTTTGTGTGGTCTGAAGGTGCCGGCCGGCGTGGAGTTTGACGGCATGGACGTCAGCTCGCTGCTGCGGAAGACGGCCCGCGCCGACTGGCCCGACCGGATGCTGGTCGTGCAGTATTCGCAGACGAGCGCGCCCCCGCCAAAGGCCCGCGCCACGGTCATGACGCAGCGATGGCGGCTGGTCGGCGGCAAGGAGCTTTACGACATCCAGGCCGACCCCGGCCAGAGGAAGAACGTGGCCGCCGCGCATCCGGACGTCGTGCGAAAGCTGCGGGGCCACTACGAGAAGTGGTGGCGGCAGGTCTCTAGGCGGTTCGACGACGTTTCGCACATCGTGATCGGCAGCGATCGCGAGAATCCCTCCTGCCTGACGGGCTTCGACTGGCTTGGGGCGGGGCAGAGAAACCCGTGGAACCAGGGCCACGTCCGCTCCGGCCACGTGGCTAACGGATACTGGGCCGTCCAGGTCGATCGCGACGGCACGTATGAGTTCGCCCTGCGCCGCTGGCCGGCGCATGTCAACAAGCCCATCGTCGCGGCGATTCCGGGCGATCGGGCCGTCAAGGCCATCAAGGCCACCAAGGCGAGGCTGAAGATCGCCGACGTGGATCAGACCATCGACATCGCCGCCGACACAGCAGCCGCGACGTTCCGCCTGAAGCTCAAGGCCGGCAAGACGCGGCTGCAGACGTGGCTTATCGACGACAAAAGCAAGGCCTCTCGCGGCGCATACTTCGTGTACGTCAAGCGGCTGTCGTAACGGGTGGATCAGTAGCCGCACGGATTCCAATGCGGCGCGGGCCAAGAACGTGCCCGCAGGCAAACGGTCGAGCCCCTATTCCTCATTGCTGACAAAAAAGCATCGCCCGTTGTTTTCCTTGGCGATCTGCTTCATGACAGACACGGCCGCAGGGGACCTGTCGGCGTACAGGTAGGTGTTGACGATGACGCTCTTGTCCTTATTGAGCTTCCGCAGGAGGGCGACGACCTGCTCGTTGTCGGGGAATGCCCCATCGGTCATCAGATTGATGAGCTTTCCGGGCTTCTTGGCCTCGGCCCCTGCCAGCACGGCAAAGGCCCGCTTGAGTGCGGGAATCGGATCCGCCTGGCCAAGGGCACGCTTGTCCCTGAGGAAGGTGACCGCCTTGAGCTTTGCCTTGTTGGTGGCGGGCACCAGACGCTTGGTTTCGATCTCAATCGCTGGGCCGTCGGAGAAGAGAATCACGTGAAAGTCCTGGCTGGCCTTTAGCTGCCCGAGCGACGCGGCCACCTCGCGCTTGACCAATTCCAAGGTGTCCATCATCGAGCCGGACCTGTCAATGACCCAGACTATGTGATGGGCGTTCTTGGCCAACCGGGCCTTGCTCGGTGCCCGTGGATAATCGCTCAGCCGGACCGGGCGCCGGGGCGGATCGGGCAGCTTCGTCAGGAGCGACTCGATGTAGGACCAATCGACCTCGCGGTCCGACCAGATCTCGATCTGGAGTTCCTTTCGCCCCGCCTTACCTGCCTCTGCCAGGCGCGAAGCGATGAGCCGCCTGACGAAGTCCGCGTCGTCCTTTGAAATGCACGTGTTGAGGATCTGATAGTAGGCTGCCGTGGACCGCAGGATCGGGTTTTTGCGATCGCGGCCCGCGGAGATGACGTTCACGACCATACGGTCTTCATCTTGTTCGATCCTGTCGCAGTTGCCCCGCCGTACGCCCCAGTCAAGCTTGATCGCCCCGTCGATTCCGTCGATGCCGACACGTTTGTACCCGGCGACTCGGGCCGTGGCCAGTGTGCCGACCACACCCTCCCAAGACGCATCTGCCCCTTCCCGCATAAGCACGAGCGGCTCTTTGGCTGCGTCGGCCTTTGCGGCCAGCGCCTTCAGAACGGCGCGGAACTTGCGGATGCCTCGAATGGCGCGATTGTGCCCTTCGACCTCGTAGACGTATTCGACCTCGGCGCCATAGGACCGGCGGACGGCCACGTGGATCGTCTTGCCGCCCCTGGCAGCCCGCGTGGTCGCAGGGGACGACTCGCGGCGTGTCGGCAAGACGAACACGACACGACAGGACCTCAGGTCGTCCCTATCCTCCGAGGCGGGCAGCGGGACCGTGGGCGGGCGGACGTCTTTGCGCCAGGGCGCCGATGTCCAGAGGCCCTGCGGGGTCAGGACCGTGCGATAGCCGCGCGCCGGCAGGCGAAACTCCTCGACCCGCCACGTGCCCCCACGCCGCCGGACTGTGTAGCCCGCCCTGCCGTGGTAGGCCCCGGGCACGCGGAATGAAACCGTGCCGGTTATCACATCGTCGCGGCGCGTCCGCGTGCACTTCGTGATCACTTCGGGGCGGATGAACGACAGGCGCTGCGCCCCTTCGGTCTTTCTGCCCGGCAGGAGGGCGCGATTGAGTTTGCCGCGGTCGTTGGTCTCGACGTAGAACTCCTTTCGCGCAGCCGGCACCAGGGCGGACCGGGGGTTCTCACCGTGGTAGGGTTCGTTCCTGCCGTACTGCAGCAGCAGCAGGTACGTCAGCGGCTGATTGGGGCACTTGGGCATGCTCAGGCCGGTCTGGACGTCCGCATTGTCCGCGTCGCTCCGCATCGGCCAACACGCGGCCTCGCTGATCAGTTGCTTCAGTCCGGCGTCAGAGAGTCCGCTTCCCTCCCCGTTGCACCCCGCCAGCAGAGCGAGCGCCAGGACCGGCAGCAGCAGTCTCTTCATCGCAGAGTCTCCTCTGGGCCCGCGATAGCCATCCGGCGGTGGCATGGAGTCCAAAGCAGTCCGGGCCGTCAGCGTATTGAGTCTTCAGGCAGTTCCTTCTTGATGCCTTCGTCCAGCGGCATCTTGTCGGGCAGTGCGCCGGCGGCCTTCATAAGCCTTTCGAGTTCCTTCTTCAGCCGCTCGATCTCCCCGCGATGGTCGGGTGAATCTATGAGGTTCTTCGCCTCGCCCGGATCGTTCTTCAGGTCGTAAAGCTCGGCCTTGTGGCGGTCGGCCTTGCCGTCGCCGTGGGGATAGTGCACGTATTTCCACCGGTCCGTCCGCACGCCCCGGACGTTCGGCGTGTAGGGGAACTGCTTCTCGTAGTTGTACTCGTAGTACCACGACGTTCGCCAGCCGGCGTCGTCGCCGGCAACCAGCTTCTTCCAGCTCCGGCCGTGGATGTTCTCGAGCTGCTTGGCGCCGCAGATCTCCAGCACGCTGGGGGCAAGGTCGATGTTCAGGGCCATCTTCTCGACCTTCGTGCCGGGCTTGATGAGCTTGGGGAATCGCACCAGCAGCGGTACGCGGATGGACTCCTCGTGCATCGTGCGCTTGTCGGTCATGCCGTGCTCGCCGAGGAACATGCCGTTGTCGCCCGCGAAGATCAGCAGCGTGTTGTCCAGCCGGCCGGTTTCCTTCAGCGCCTCGTATACCCGGCCGACGCTGTCGTCGATGCTCCTGATGGTGGCCGTATACGACCGTACGAACCGGGCGAACTCTTTGACGCCCGAGGGACGCGTGTCGGGGAACTTCTTGCGGAAGCCGTAGATCGGCCCGTAGATGCCGTGCCACGTGTCGATCCGCTGGCGGACCCACTCGCCCTTACCCTCGAGCGCGAAGGCCGACTTGGGATAGCCGATCTGCACGTCGTCGTAAATGTCAGCGTATTTCGGTTCGGGCGTAAACGGCGTGTGCGGCGCCTTGTGGCCAATGATCAGCAGGAACGGCTTGTCGTGCGGCCGCTTGAGCCATTCGTTCGCCATGTCGGTGACGCGCGTGGTGTAGTAGCCCTTCTTCACCTCCCGCTTCCCGTTGATGTTGAAGACATTGTCGAAGTACTTGCCCTGGCCCGCATGGCTGATCCAGTAGTCGAAGCCGGGTCGGGCGCTGTCGTCCTTTTCGCCCATGTGCCACTTGCCGATGTAGGCGGTTTCGTAGCCCTCCTGCTGGAGGCGCATCGGGAAGCTGGTCATCCTGCTGGGATAGTCGGTGAAGTTGTTCACCACGCCGTGCGTGTGGGCGTACAGGCCCGACAGGAACGACGCCCGGCTGGGCGAGCACAGCGACGTGGTTACAAACATGTTCAGGAACCGTGCGCCCTCGGCCGCGATGCGGTCCAGGTTCGGCGTCTTGAGAAACTTATGCCCCGCGCAGCTCATCAGATCCCACCGCTGGTCGTCGGTGAGGATGAAGACCACGTTCGGGCGATTGTCGCCTTTGGCCCGCACAGGGGTGACCGAACGACACCCAGTCGCCAGGGCCGCTGCGCCGAGACCGACTGTCCTGAGAAACTCTCGTCGTTTCATGCTTATCCCCTTCCGGGTGTTTGACCCTTTGCACGTTTCAGCGGTGCAATGTAACGCAACTGCCTCGCTGAAGCGAGCAGTCCTGCGTCACTGCCTCGGTAAACCGAGCAGTCCTGCGTCCCGTGTTGCGCGCGCACCATGCTGGACTGCCTCACTTCGGCGAGGCAGTTACGGCCTTGGGTACCACGCGCCCGATCCCGAACTGATCGCCGTAGCGGACCGGCACACCGTCCTTGAAGTGAATCTCGATAAACTTCGAGCTGCGGATCACGCCCTTACCGTCGATTCCCTTCAGCATTGCGACCACCTTCTTCGTCTTGGCGTCGATAACGTCGCCGGTGTCCGGCCAGGCGTACTGACCGTTCAGGCTGAACGTGACCCACCCGTGCGACTTGCACTGAACGTCGATGCTCCGAAGACGCTTCGGCGGCATGACCGTGGCGTCGAAGACCCAGAGGCGCTTGTCGGCGGGGTTGGGCAGCCAGATTTCCTTCTCGTCGGGCGTCATGCCCACGCCGTGGCTGAAGCCCTTGGCCTCCTTGACCTGCACCCAGTGCAGCACCTTTTGCGTCCGCAGGTCGCCCACGTAGAACCCCACGTTGTGGGAGTTCACGAAGCAGAGCGTCTCGGCCCCGTTGATGCAGTAGGGCGAGACGCGCCCCTTCTTGCCGCTGGGGTCCTTGCCGAACGGGCCGAAACGCTTGATGATCTTGTCGGTCTCGGTGTCGATCACAATTATCTGCCCGTGCGAGATCGAGCCCAGGTACATCCGCTTGCCGGAGGGGCTCATGATGGAGTTGTGCCCGCCGCCGACGCCGAGCGGGATCTTCTTCAGCAGCTTGCCCGTCTCGCCGTCGAGGACATTCATGGTATTGGTGACGCGGCTCCACCAGCCTTCCGGCACGTACACCTTCTTGCCGTCTGGAGTCACGCAGCAGCGGTCGGCGCCGCCGTCCTTCTTGGGATACACAACCTCCCAGACCTTCTTCTCCTTCACGATGTCGAAGCACATCAGGCTTGTGTTCTTATGGCTGATGAAGAGCTTTCCCGCGGCGGCTGCGCACCCGCGCGTTCCGCCCATGTCCGGAATGCTGATGTGCTTGATGAGCTTGTGCCCGTCGTCGATGTCATAAACGTAGATGCCCGGCTTGGCCTGGCCGCGCATCGCCCCGTCGGGCGCGGTGACGTACAGGAGTCGCCGCACGCCCTTCTCGGCGGCGGGCGACTTGGCGTCCTTTTCGGCGCCCGGTGCCGCCGGCGCAAGCAGCAGCATCGCGGCGATCAGTATCCACACGTTCAGTTGCTTACCGTTCATTCTCATGCTTCATTCTCCTTGGTTTGGCGTTCCGGCGAACGGCCGCTTTCCTCTAAAGCGACTTCATGTACTCCACTAAGGCATCGATCTCATCCGGCGACAGGTGCGACGTCTTCCCGTGACGGTCGCCCTGGTTGAACTTCGTGAAGATTTCCCGCAGCGTTCGCGAGCGGCCGTGGTGAAGATACGGCGCGGTTCGCCAAAGCTCGACCAGAGCCGGCGTGTCGAACGTGCCCGTACGATCCGTTTTGACTCGCGTGCCGACGTCATGGGTCTTCAGGTCGGTAAGGAGCGGGGTGGGATGACATTGCCCGCAGCCGGTGCGCGGGTCGTCGAAGATGCGTCTTCCGCGGCGCGCCTTCTGGGAAAGCCGCTCCGCGACAAGGTGCGGGCTGGGTAGGGGCCTCAGCGACCGGATGTAGGCCCGCACGGCCTCCAGGTCTTCTTTCGGGGCCTTCTGGAAGAGGCTGAAGCGGAACCCCGCGGCGACGGCTACCTCCATGCTCGGCCGAACGCCCTCCCACATTACCGGCGGCGTCCGGTGCGACAGCACAAGGCTGCGAGTGTTCTTGGGGCTGCCGATGCCGTCGTTGAGCAGGTCCCAGTTGAGCCCGTCGGACCGCCCGGAGGGATGGCACGTGGAGCAGCTGAGCCACTGCTGGTAGGATCGCGTGGCGTCATGGAAGATCGCCTCGCCGCGCCGAGCGGCGTCGGCGGGCGGCTGCCTGCCGAGCGCCACCGACCGCGATACCTTCCGCGTCCGCGCATCGACCACCGCCACGCCGCCGGAGAAGTACATCGCGGCCGCGAGCCGCCCACCGTCAGGCGAGATTGCCAGTCCGCGCGGGCCGTTGCCCCCAAGCTGCGACCAGCCGAACACATCCGCGAGGTATACCCCCGTGCCGTACGCCGCGGGCATGCGGCTGGTCACCAGCTCGACCTGCCCGGGCATTTTTCCGGCCGGCGGCGATGCGCCGACGTTGACCGGCGCCCCGCGCACCAGGCCGTCGTCCTCGCTGCGCCCCGCAAGGCGCGGCAACTGCCGGTCGAGCCAAGCGTGCAGCTTCGTCAGGTTCAGCCGTCCCAGCTTGTGGATGCCCGAAAGCGCAACCCACAGCGTCTGGCCGTCGGGCGAGATCGCCAGGCCCCACGGATTCGCAGCCCCCGCGGTGGGCTGGTCCAGGAGCACCGTCGCGTGATGCCGGCGGGTACGCAAGTCGATCACGCTGACCGCGTTTGCGTTGATCCAGCCGTATTCGATCTGCTCGGTCGGCAGCGCCGCCCGCCCAAGATTGTGCGCCGCGTACGCCCACTTGCCGTCCGGTGAGACGGCCACGCCCAGCACGTTGACGCTGTTGGGCGGCAAAGCGATCGTGGCGACCGTCCGGTTCGATTCCAGGCTGATCAGCGACACGGCCGCACTGGCCGATGGATCGCTCGCATCCCCTGCGGGCAGGCGGTTGCCAACCACCGCCAGCGATTCGTCGGGCGTTATTGCAATGTACCAGGGCTCCCGCACGACGTCGACGCGGGCGATTTCCTTTCCGCTGGAAAGGTCGACAATCGACACGGCACGTGTGGCCGAATCCGCCACCAGCAGCCGCCCGCGCCCCCGTGCCAGCGCCAGTCCGACCGGCCTGGCCCCGACGCGAAATCGCCGCGCGATCTTGCCGGACAACTCCACCCGGGCAACCGTCCCGGCCGTGTGCTCGGCCACGTACACCGCCCGACCGTCTGCGGACCACGCTACGCCCGCAGACCTGCCGCGCAGGTGAGTCTGTCCGGTCACTCGGCCCGTCGACGCATCGACAATCACCAGCGCCTGGGCCGTGTGGTCGCTGACGGCCAGCAGGTTCCCATCCGGCGAGAACGCCACGTCCAGCGGCGAGTGGTACGCGGACCGGCGGGCAGGGCCCTCGATACCGGGGCCCTCGTGCGACAGGCCGCATCCAGCCACCGCCAGAAGCGTCAGCAGAACTGTTCCTCTTGCTATCATCTGCAGGTCGCCCATTATCAATAATTGGTGCACTAAGCACAAGGCGCCCGGGGTAACTGCCTCGCTGAAGCGAGCAGTCCTGTGTTGCGCGTGCGGACACCATGCTGGACTGCTCGCTTTAGCGAGGCAGTTAGAGCTCTATTCGGTGCCTGTCCAGCAGGATCTCCCGCGTCCTGTCCATCTCCTGGCGGATCTGGTCCGGTGACCACTGGAGCGCCGCGGCGGCGATTTGGGCAAGCTCGTCCAGTAGATCGGCGGTCAGCTCACCGAGCAGGGCGATCGAGGTCCGCCTGAGGACGATATCGTCCAGGTGAATGACTCTTTCGCGGCGCACGATGAACTCGATCTCGCGGCGGGTGTACCTCTCGTGATGGCGCAGCGGATCGTCCGGGCCGTCGACGCAGAACGCGGCCACCTGCTCGGCCCGGGTGCCGTACCGCTCCAGCAGCACCAGCAGGCGGTCCCGGTCAAGATTCGTCCGCTCCTTCAGGTCGGTCAGCCACCGGTCCCTCGCTTCGTCGGTTCCGGGGTAGTCCTTCCCGCCGCCGATGGCGAGCTCTTCGGTGGCCTCGCGGCGTGCCCGCCCGAAGTGCTCCATCAGCATGTCCGTCACGTGCTGGGCGAAGGCCCGGAACGGCGTCCACTTGCCCCCGACCATGCAGTAGATCGGGAACTGGGTTCCATCTCCCGGCTCGACGACGCGGCACTGGTGGGCGCGGCTGACGGTCACCGTCGCGCCGCCGCTGCGCCCCAGCGGGCGGATGCCCGAAAACGAGCTGAGAATCTGCGACCGGTCGATCTCGAGCTTCGGGAACGCCTCGCGGATGGCGCCCAGCATGTAGTCGATCTCCTCCTCGTCGCACCTGGCCTGGTTGGGATCCTCCACGCGGATGTCCGTGGACCCGATCATCGGCTTACCAAGCCACGGCAGCGCCACCGACACGCGTCCATCCGGGGTCTCGTAGAACACCATCTGGCCGTTCAGCGATTCCAGCAGGGCGTCGTTGTCGAGAATCAGATGGGCGCCCTTGGTTCCGCCGATCATTTCAGTCTCGCGGCCTATCAGACGATTGGTGAAGTCGATCCAGGCGCCCGTGGCGTTGACGAGCACGGTGGGCCTGACCTCCAGGATCTCGCCGGACGGCTCGTCACGCAGGCGGACACTGTCGCCCGATGCGCCCTCCAGCGAAACGTAGCTCACGGCCTTGGCATCCTCGCACAGGTCCTCGCCGTCCATCAGCAGCTCCAGGCAGAGTCGCTCCGGATAGCTGATCCACGCGTCGTAATACGTGGCCGTGCGAATCGTGTTGGGGTTCAGCAGCGGCCTGGTGGCGAAGGCTTCCCGGCGCGAGGCGAAGCTGTGCCTGGGCATCGACCGGTACTTGCGGCCGAGGATGTCGTACAGCGTCAGGCCGATCTTGGCCATCACCGACCCGCGATGGGTCGCCCGCTTGCCCGGGGGGAGATGGAGAATCCTCCTGATAACGCTGCCGAGCCCGGACCAGGTCTTTACCAGTGGGATCGTGGTCGGCAGCGGCCTGACGTAGTGCGGGGCGTTCAGCAGCAGCAGGTTGCGTTCCCTGACGGACTCCTTGACGAGCTTGAACTCGCCGAATTCGAGGTATCTCAGCCCGCCGTGGATCATTCGGGAGGGTGCGGCGCTGGTTCCCGAGCAGAAGTCGGACCTGTCGACGAGCAGGACGTTCACGCCCTGCAATGCCAGGTCGCGGAACAGGCCGGCACCTATGATCCCGCCCCCGATGATGAGCACCGAGACGTCCGGCTTCTGCCTGATCGCGTCGAGCCTGTGCTCTGTTTCTGTCATTGTGTTGCGCTGTGCTCCAGCCGCCGGCGGCAACCGGTATTCTAGAGCGCCGGTTTCGCGGGCGTCAATTGCGGACTCTCGGCCCCCGCATTCGCCGGACCGCGGCGGGCGGAACGAATCTGGAAAGCACGGCAAATTCTGGTAACATCTCAGGACTGAGACCACAATGTAGTGGACCGAACAGTTAATCCTTCTCTCAGAGGTAATTGAAATGGAAAACAACAGAATATTGGCAACGGACGCAGCGGGATGTTCCAGGCGTGAGGCGCTGAAGATGACGGCGGCCGGTGTGGCTGCGCTTGCGGGCGCGCCGGGCCTGCTTGCCGCCGCGGCTGAAAAGAAAAAGAAGATCGGGATCGACCTGCAACTCTACTCGGTCCGCGGCGACTGCAAGAAGGACATCGACAAGGCCCTTGAGCAGGTCGCGAAGATGGGCTTTGAGGGCGTCGAGTTCGCCGGGTACTACAAGTACGGCAAGGACGCGAAGGGCCTGCGTAAGAAGCTCGACGACCTGGGCCTGAAGGCCGGGGGAACGCACATCGGGTTTGGGTCGATAACGGGCGGCAATCTCCAGAAGGCCATCGATTTCCACAAGACCATCGGCTGCAAGTTCCTGATCGTTCCCGGCGACGGCAGGTTCACCAGCAAGGACAAGTCCAAGCAGTTCGCCGAGGACTTCAACAAGGCGGCTGCCGCGCTCAAGCCGGCGGGCCTGTTCTGCGGATACCACAACCACAGCCGCGAGTTCGGTAAGGCCGAGGGCGACAAGACCTGGTGGGATCTGTTCGCCGAGCGCACCAGCAAGGACGTTGTGCTGCAGCAGGACGTGGGCTGGAGCACGGCCGCCGGCGCCGATCCGGCCGCCTATGTCCGCAAGTATCCCGGCCGCTCCAAGACGCTGCACTTCAAGGCCCACGTGGTCAAGAAGGAGCCGGGCAAGGTCGCGATCATCGGCCAGGACTCGGTGAAGTGGAAGGAGCTGATCACGGCGGCGTACGAGGTCGGCGGGACGGAGTGGTTTACCGTCGAGCAGGAGCGCTACCTGAAGGGCAAGTCGGCGATGGAATCCACGCAGATGTCGCTCGAGGGCCTCAAGAAGATTCTGAAGGAGATGAACAGGCTGTAACGGATCGACGGCAAGGGCGGGCGGCCCTTGCAGCGCTGCGGCGAAAGGGATGAACGGCACGATGACCGCTGAGGCGAGCAAATCCAGCACGTGTGGGGCCGACGGCCTGGAGTCGGTGGCCGACCTGATCGAAATCGCCGGTCGGCTGGCCGCCTCCACCGTGGTGGTGGCCGGCGGCGACCGCGTCGAGGATCTGCGCCTGGTCGAGTCGGCCCGCGATCACGGGATCATCGACCGGATAATCCTCGTTGGCCAGGCTGACCGCATCGCCCGCGCCGTTGACGAGGTGAGGATAGAGATCCCGCCGCAGGACATTGTGGCCGCCGACGGTGACGAGGCCGTGGCGGCCGCAACGGTCGAGCTCATCGAGGCCGGCGGCGTCGATATCGTGTTGAAGGGAAACATATCGACGCCCGTGATGAATCGCCGCATGCTCCCGCTGGCGGTCCGGCCTACGGTGAGCCTGGCCACGGTTTTCGACGCGGCCGCGATTTCCCGCGGGCGTCCGATGGTCATGACCGATGCGGGAGTGACCACGGACTGCAAGTTCGAGCGAATGGTGGACCTGGTCCGCAACGCGGTGGACGTGGCGCGCACGGTTCTGCGAATCGATCGCCCACGTGTGGCGATTCTGTCGGCCAACGAGAAGCAGATAGCCTCGCTGCCGTCGACGCGGATGGGCGCGGATCTGACGGCCCTGGACTGGCCGGACGCCATCGTCTACGGGCCGCTGTCGTTCGACCTGGCCACCGACGCGGGTTCGGCGGCCCTCAAGGGCGTGGCCGATCTACCCGGGGCGGCTGAGGTCGCCGGACGCGCCGACGTGCTGGTCTGTCCGGGGATCGACTCGGCCAACATTCTTTACAAGGCCATCAGCGCCCTGAACAAGTACGGGCTGGCTTCGCTGGCGAGCATCACGGTGGGCTTTCCGGTGCCTTACATCATCCTTTCGCGGGCGGATTCTCTGGAGACGCGTCTGGCGTCGATTGCACTGTGCAGTGTGTATGCGCGCCGGAGTTCCCACGGACGCGCGGATACCGAAGGCGGGAGAGGTCGAAAATGAGCGAAAACGAAAGCGGGCATTGGATCTTTCGCGCCCACGTCATCGATCGGGCCGGGGCGCTGACGAGCATTGCATCGGCCTTCAGCAACGAGGGCGTCAGTATCGACACCATCGTGGGACACGGGTTCGAGGAGCGCGCCGGCGTCGACGGCAGCGTAGTGCTTACCTTCTGCTGCAGCGAAGAGGAAAAGGACAAGATGGTCCGCAAGGTCAAGCGGCTCAGCAAGGTGATCGACCTGCAGGAGCATCCCTACGAGTCGGAGCACCTGCGCAAGTCCGTCATGATCCTGGCGACTCGGCGCCTGACGCCGCACGACGTCGTCGGCGAAACGTCGTTCCTGACCAGCGAACCGGTCATGAACGACTCGCACGGGTGGATCTACTTCCTGGCCGGCTCGCCCAACGAGCTCGATCCGGTCCTGGCGCGCCTGGAGACGGCCGGCGTGGTCAAGGACGTCGTCTACTCCATTGTGGGCCTGTAGTACGTATTGCGGGCTGACCCCAGGTGGATCTGTCTCACATGCATCACTTAGCCGCCGCGGCCTTGGTGGGTTTGCGAAAGCGAAGGAAGACCTGCTGCTCCAGGTAGTGGAACTCCGCGTCGAGCGTCAGCCCCGCGTCGGTAGTGAGCTTGAGCAGTTCCTCCCGCGGGATCCTGCGGCCGACGTCGTGCTTTATCTTGGCCTTGAGCCGCCAGTCGACGATGAACAGGAACCCGCCCGGGCGGATCGCACGCACGATGTCTTTTGTCAGGCCGAGCCGCTTGTCCTTGGGGACGTGATGAAGCACGTTGCACAGCATCGCCGCGTCCACGGACGCCGGGGCCAGCTTCGTGTCCGTCGGCTCCGATAGCACCGTCTCGATGTTTGTCAGGTTTTGCTTCTTGACCTTATCCGTGACGGCCTTCAGCGACTTGGCGTTTATCTCGGTGGCGAAGACCTTGCCTTTTTCGCCGACGGCCTTGCCCAGGCGGAAGGTGAAGTACCCCGTCCCGCAGCCGACGTCCGCGATAACCGACCCGTTGCTGAGGCCGAGGTCCGCCACGACCCGCGCGGGCTGCTGCCACTGGTTGCGGCCCGTCATCTTCGTGGGCGCGGCCGCTACGTACAACGGGCCCAGCGCCGCAACCGCCAGGATAATGCCGATGCGCCGATACGGAGTGGATCTCTTCGCAGAAGTTCGCCTGGTGATCTGTTTGTCAGCCATTGTCAAATCCTTTCCGCAGACATTTCGGGAATGAGCCGCTCCCACAACCTCCGTGGGGCCTGCTGAGAAACCAGGACAATAGCGGCCTTTTCCGCTCAGGACAAGCGCCGAGTTGCTCGTTGACAGCAGGGCCGCGACCCGCCTGCATCGTCTGCCTGCACGTACGCGGGAACTTCTCTCGGCGTCGGTGCGTCTAAACGGGTGCGGGTACGCTCGACAAGCTTCATCATCCGTTTCCATCGCCGATAAGGAGACTCACCATGCGAACGAGAACATTGCTGTGGACAGGCGTATTGGCGGCTGTGGTCGTGGCCGGCGGCATCCCCGCCGCCCAGGCCGCGCAGACCCAGCCCAAGATCACCCAGGGGACGCTGCGGGCCATCGGGCCGGAAAACAAGCCCCTCGGCGACTGCCCCCTCGAGCACACCGACGTCCAGGTGAACATCTCGGGTTTCGTCTCGCACGTCCGTGTGACGCAGAAGTTCGCGAACCCGTTCAAGGACAAGATCGAGGCGGTTTACACGTTCCCGCTGGGCGCCGACGCAGCCGTCACGGACATGACCATGAAGGTCGGCGAGCGGATCATCCGCGGGCAGATCAAGCCGCGCGAAGAGGCGCGGAAGATTTACGAGCAGGCCAAGGCCGCCGGACACGTCGCCAGCCTGCTGGATCAGGAGCGGCCGAACATCTTCACCCAGTCGGTGGCCAACATCGAGCCCGGAAAGCGGATCGAGATCATCATCACCTACACGGAGATCCTCAAGTACGAAGAGGGCAAGTACCAGTTTGTCTTCCCGATGGTGGTTGGCCCGCGATACATCCCCGGCTCGCCTACGGACAAGAAGGGCACGGGCTGGTCACCCGACACCACGAAGGTGCCGGATGCGTCGCGGATCACGCCGCCGGTGGCGCCCAAGGGCCAACGCGCCGGGCACGACATCACCGTGCGAGTCGCGCTCGACGCCGGCATGAAGATCAAGTCCATCGAGTCCAAGCAGCACAAGATCGGCATCAACTGGCAAAACGCCCAGCACACCCTCGCGAAGGTGGAGCTGGCCAAGGAGAAGGTGATCCCGAACAAGGATTTCGTGCTGGAGTACACCACGGCTGCCGAGGACATCGGCGACACGATGCTCATGCACACCGGCGAGAAGGGGGGATACTTTGCCCTGATCCTCGAGCCGCCGAAAAAGGTCAAGCCCAAGCAGATTCGCCCGCGGGAGCTGATCTTCGTGATCGACTCGTCCGGCTCGATGAGCGGCTTTCCGATCGAGACGGCCAAGAAAGTGATGTCGCGCTGCGTGAGGAATCTGCGCCCGAACGACACGTTCAACATGATCACGTTCGCCGGGCACACCAGCCAACTGTGGGACAAGGCCGTGCCCAACACGGAGGAAAACTGCAAGAAGGCGCTTGAGTTTCTGAAGAGCCTGCGCGGCGCCGGCGGCACGGAGATGATGAAGGCAATCCGGGCGTGCCTGGGCGGCGCGCGCGATCCCGAGCGCACGCGCATTGTCTGCTTCATGACCGATGCCTACGTGGGCAACGACATGGCCATCATCGACGCGGTCCGCAAGAACGTCTCGCTGGCGCACGTGTTCAGCTTCGGCATCGGTCGCAGCGTGAACCGCTACCTGCTGGACAACATGGCCCGCGCTGGGCGGGGCGAGGTCCAGTACGTGCTCGGCCCCAAGCACGCACCAAAGGCGGCCATGCGCTTCTACGACAGCATCGACGCGCCCGTGCTGGGCGACATCACGATCGACTGGGGCGACCTCGAAAAGCACGTGGACATGCAGGAGGTCTACCCGCGCCACGTGCCGGACCTGTTCACCGTCAAGCCGCTGATCCTCAAGGGCCGGTTCAAGCCCGGCCGGACGGACATCACCCATACGATCACGATCCGCGGCAAGACCGGGGCGGGCGAGTTCGAGCGGAAAGTGAAGGTGACGCTGCCGGCCAAAGGGCCCGCCAACGACGCGATCGCCGCTCAGTGGGCACGCGCGAAGGTGGACTACCTCATGGACCAGGACCTGGCTGCGGTCCAGGCGGGTAAGCCCGATCCGGCCATCAAGGAAAGGATCATCGGGCTGGGGGTCGGCTATCGGCTGCTGACGCAGTACACCAGCTTCGTGGCGGTTGAGGAGAAGGTGGTGACTATCGGCGGTCAGCCGCGGACGGTGGCCGTGCCCGTCGAGATGCCCCAAGGCGTCAGCCACGAGGGCGTGTTCGGGGCCGGCGGCTGGGGCCGAGGACAAAAGGCAGCCAGGGCAGGCGCGGTGAGGAGCTCTTACGCTAGCACGCTGAGTGTCAGCGGCGGCACATTCTCCGCGAACGCGGACCTCAACGGCCGCATCGCTCGCCCGAATCAGCTCCGCAAGCTCCAGCAGATCAAGGCCGACAAGAAGCTCACCGACGACCAGAAGAGGACCAAGATCGCCGAGATCAAGCTGGTCAAGGCCCTGCAGGGCCTGGCAGGCAAGCTCGACAAGAAGGGCAACTACTCCTCCGGCAAGGTCATCGTCAAGGGCGGCAAGATGGAGGTGGCCGTCTATCTCTACAAGCTCGACGACAAGGCCCTGGCGGAGCTGAAGAAGCTCGGCTTCGTGAAGATCCTGGAATCCAAGGCCGTGCAGATGGTCATCGGCACCATCGAGGTCAAAAAGCTCACCGAGCTGGCCTGGCTGGACGCCGTCCGCTGGATCGACTTGCCCAGCCTCGTGAAGTAGCACGGGGGCCGCTACTGCTTCGTGCGGATGTCGTAGCAGTAGAGCTTCTGGTGGTATCGCAGGTAGAGTCGCCGGTTGTGGATGACCGGGTGCGGCCAGACGTCCTTGCGGCCGGCAACCAGCCGGAACCGCCCGCACGTCTCAAAGCCGTCGGCCGTGGGCTTCAGCAGGGCCATCTCGCCCCGCTCGGAAAGGCAGTAGAGGCGCCCGTCGGCGTAGAGCACCGACCCGCTGTTCAGGTCGCGCTTTTCGTATCTGACCTTGCCGGTCTTGACGTCGACGCAGAGCCAGCCGTCGTTCTTCTTGTACCCAGCCCCGTAGAGAAACCCATCCACCAGCACAACGCCGCCGCTTAGGTTGTTCAGCGTGGAGGTCCAGACCTGCGTGACGCCGGCGCCCTTGTCGCCGATGCGGAGACAACTCATCCCAATATCCTTGCCGTCCGGGCTGGCAACGAAGACGGCCCCGTCGTGGTAGACCGGAATCGAGGCCAGCACCTCGTACAGCGTGGGGCAGTGTCGCTTCCACAGAAGCTTGCCCGTGTCGGCGTCAACGCTGAAGGCGTGGCGCGACGAGAAGTTTACCAGGTACCGCCGCCCGCCCAGCTCGAACAGGATCGGCGAGGCGTAGCCCGCCTTATCGCCGGGTATCGCCTCGCTGGCCCACACCGTCTTGCCGGTCTTCTTGTCGAGGGCGGCCATCATCGCCTTCTTGCCGCCGGGCGTCACGATCACACGCGGGCCGTCGATCAGCAGGCATTCGCTCAGGGCCCACCGGATGTTCTGCCCGGCGAACCGCTCGAGAATGTTTACGGCCCAGATCTCCTTGCCGGTGGTCGCGTCGAGGCAGACCACGCGGCCGTGGGCGTTCATGTGGTACAGTTTCCCGTCGTCGTAGGCGCAGCTGGCCCGCGCGCCGGGGTGCGAGCGTTTCCACGAGCGCCCGTTCTTGACTCGCCACTTTTGCTTGCCGTCAAGGTCGAGGGCGAAGATGTGCAGCTCCTCGCCCACGTCGCCGGTGATGTAGAGCATCCCGCGGGCAATGATGGGCGAGGAATAGCCGCGTCCGAGGCCCCCAGCGGTCCAGAGGAGCTTGGGCCCGCCCTCGGGCCAGGACTTCAGGAGTCCGGTTTCATCGCAGATGCCGTCCCTTCGCGCCCCGCGCCACTGGGCCCAGCCGGGCTGGGTCGATGCGATCAGCCGGCCCGCGGGCTTGCGGTCCTCGGTGGCGCCGGCGGCCAGAATGGCGGACAACGTCCACGCGGCACAGACCATCGCGGCGGATTGAAGAATCCCTGGTCTGGAGCTTGTTCTTGCCAACACTGTCGGGCCTTTCCTGATCTGCACGGGGCAGGGGCGCCCTGTGCGAGGCAACTCTACCAATTGCCCGGCCTTTCGTCCAGGGGTCGTGCGGCGTGGGGTCGGTAGCAAGTGTTGACAGGACTCCCTGCGGGAAGCTAACCTGAGCCTGCAGTAAACGCCCTTCGACCCGGAGTGGCCGTGGATTGGGAGAAGCCATGAAACAGACCATCATCGCAGCGTTGATTATTCTGCTGGCCGTGGCGGGGCCCGTCGTCGGCGAAGAAGATTCCGCCAAGTTGCAGCGTCTGGCCGCTGAGAATAACGCCCTGAAGACCACGCTGGCCGAGAGCAACAAACGGATCGAGGCGCTCACGGTGCAGCTTGCCCGGCTCACCGCCGCCGTTGAGCAGCTGAAGGGCGAGGTTGCGAAGCTGCAGGCGGCCAATCCCCGGGACCCCGACGATACCAAGCTGGTCATTCGCGTCCAGCCGGGAGGTTGGGGTGGTGCCGGCGTGCGGGACATTCAGAAGGTGCTGCTGTCGGCGGGTAGTGAACTGTGGAAGTGTTTCCCCGGCAGGCGGCTGAGGCCGATTATCGTCAGGCACAGCGACAGCGGCCCGATCGTCCTGTTCCGGCAAGGGCCGGCGGGCGAGTACATCCTCAAGCTCGACGTGGAGGGCACGTACTGGGCGCAGTTCGCATATCAGTTTTCGCACGAGTTGTGCCACGTCCTGACCAACTACGAGAAGAAGACGAGCCGCAAGAACAAGTGGTTCGAGGAATCGCTTTGTGAGATGGCCTCCATGTTTGCTTTGCGTCGGATGGCCGTCACGTGGCGGACGTCGCCGCCGTATCCACACTGGAAGAGCTTCGCGCTGGCGCTGCAGAAGTATGCCGACGATCTCCAGGCCAAGAAGGAGCATCACCTGCCGGCCGGGACCACGATGGCCAAATGGTATCGCCAGAACGAGCAGGGCCTCAGAAAGAACCCCACCGTGCGGGCCAAGAACAAGATCATCGCCAACAAGCTTCTGGGCCTGTTCGAAAAGAACCCCGAAAGCTGGGCGGCTGTGAGCTACCTGAACATGGACAATCTGGGTGATGCGGACAGCTTCAAGAACTACCTGGAAAGCTGGCATCGCCACTGCCCGGCCAAACACAAGAAGTTCGTGCGGCAGATCAGCGATCTGTTCGGGATCGAAATTTCGCCCGCGCCGAAACAGAAGTAGGGATGCCGCCTGCAAGAGGACAAGCCGTGCGGAAAGCAGCACTCCATGTTGCATTGGGAATCATGCTGGCCGGTACGGCGGCCCCGGCTGCCCGGCCGGTGATCCACCCCGATAAGCCCAACGCGGTCACCTTTCCCGCGCAGGAAGCGCGGTTCGTCCGGTTCGTGATCCGCGCGAGCAGCTCAAGCCAGCCGTGCATCGACGAGCTGGAAATCTACGGTTCCGATGGCAAGCGCAATCTGGCGCCGGCTAAGGACGGCGCCAAGGCCACGGCATCGTCGTGCCTGCCCGGCTACGCTATCCACAAGATCGCGCACCTGAACGATGGGCTCTACGGCAACAGCCATAGCTGGATTTCGGCAACCGCAGGGACGGAGTGGGCCCAGATCGAACTGCCGCGTCCGGCCAAGGTGGCAAAGGTGGTGTTCAGCCGCGACCGCGAAGGCCGCTACCGGGATCGCGTGCCGATTCACTTCGAAGTTCAGCTTTCCCTGGACGGTAAGCAATGGAAGACCGTTCGCGAGGTGAAAGCTGCGCCGCCTCCCGCGCCTGCCCGCCCCGCCAGGCCGGCGGCGCCGGCGCCCCTGCCGAAGCCCCTTACCTGGGACGGCCTTCTTCGCTACGCGTTCATCTGCGAGCGCAACAGCCTCTCGAGGGTGGATCGTGGCGAACCGCTGTCACGCGTCCTGGGGCAGATGGAACGGATGATCGAGCGTTTTGCGGCGAAGGGGATCGACGTGGCTTCGGCGCTCAAGGAGCTGGCTGGACTGCAGCGGCGGAATGCCGAGCTTACCAAGGCTAAGACAAAGGATGCATCTGCCGCCCTTGATCTCTACCTGCAGGCCCGCCTGGCCAAGCGGCGGCTTTTCTTGCGCGACCCGGACCTCGACGCGCTCAAGAAGATCCTCTTCGTCAAGCGCCATCCTTACCTGCCGTCGCACAACTACAGCGTGATCCTGGATGGCAAATTCCGCGGGGGCGGTGGCGTCTGCATCCTGGAAATCCCCCGCCGCGGCGGCCGGCTCGTACCGGCCGACGGCAAGCTCACCGTGCTGTTCGACGCCAAGGGAGGGATGGCCCGCGACCCGATGGCCGACTTCGACGCCTCGAAGGTGTACTTCGCCTATCGCTCTTCGGTGAAGGACTACTGGCACCTCTATGTCATGAGCGCCACCGGCGGCGCCCCGCGCCGCCTCACTGACGGCCCGTTCCACGACTACTATCCCTGCCCGCTGCCCGACGGCGGCATCGCCTTCATCTCCACGCGGTGCAAGAGCCGGTTCCTGTGCTGGCGGCCGCAGGCGTACGTCCTCTTCCGCATGGAAGCCGACGGATCCCGCATGAGGCCCTTGTCTTTTGCCAATCTTTCGGAGTGGGCACCTTCCGTGATGACGGATGGGCGCATCATCTGGACCCGGTCGGAGTATCTGGACAAGGGCGCAAATTACGGGCACACGCTTTGGGCCATCCGCCCGGACGGAACGCACCCGGAGCTGATCTACGGCAACGACACGAGGAACTGCTCGGTCAACGGCCGCCAGGTGCCCGGCACGAGCGAGATATCCTGCACGCTGATCTCCCACTTTGGCGACTTCAACGGCCCCATAGCGCTCGTTGACATCGCCAAGGGGCGGTTCAATCCCCGCGCCGCCGCGAGCATCACGCCGGAGGTCAAGTATAACTACGACAGGGGATGGCCGAGGCGGGAGTGCTTCCGCGATCCGGTGCCGGTGGCCCGTGATTATTTCCTGGTAAGTCATGCGCCGTGGGACAGGTTCGGCCTGTACGTCATCGACCGGTACGGCAACCGCGAGGTCCTGTACTTGGACCCGGCAATCGGCAGCATGTGCCCGGAGCCGCTGCGGCCGGTGACGCGCCCGCCTACGATAAGCGCAGCAAAGCGTCCGGACGAGCACGAAGGCATGGGGCAATTCTTTGTGGCAAACGTGTACGAGGGCCTCGGGCCGAAGGTTAAGCCCGGCGCCGTCAAGTACATCCGCGTCTGCCAGGAGGTGAAGGCCGAGCTTGTGCGGCTGCCGAACGGGGGGTATCGCAACGACCACCGGCCGTTCCAGGATTACTACGCGACGCCCACGCACAAGGTCCGCGGCCCGCACGGCTGGCCCACTTACGTGGCGAAGGCTTCGCTGGGGATCGTGCCGGTGGAGGCTGACGGCTCGGCCAACTTCTACGCCCCGGCGGGCAAGGTGCTGTATTTCCAGGTGCTGGACGGCCAGTTCAACGAGATCCAGCGGATGCGGAGCGTTATTCAACTGCAAAGCGGCGAAAAACGCGGCTGCATCGGCTGCCACGAGGACCGCAACTCGACCGCGCCTTCGACCCTGCGAAGGCCACTGGCCATGCTGCGAGACCCGCGAAGCCTGGAGCCGCCGCCGTGGGGAGCGGTGCCGTTTTCTTATCAGAAGGTGGTCCAACCGGTCTTTGACGCAAAGTGCGTGCGATGCCACAACGCCAAGCACAAGAAGGGGCTCGACCTGACCGGAAGGCTCGACCGGGAGCGAGTGCCCGCATCCTACAGGAAGCTGATAGAAAAGGGCTACGTCCACTACTTTAGCCTTCAGTACGCTCTGCCTCACGCGAAGGCTCAACCTCTCAGCTTCGGCACGGTTAAGAGCAAGCTCATCGCCGTTCTCGAAGGCGGCCACAACAAAGTGAAGCTCACACCCGGCGAGATGCGCAGGATCAAGTGCTGGATCGACCTGAACTGCCCGCTCTGGCCGGACTACATCTTCCGCGGCGATCGCCCCGCCCAGGCGCAGAAGCTCACCAGCAAGCCGTAGCTCACGGCAAACGCCCCGCGGGCCCTGCAAGAGGACAGCCGATGCCGAAAAGAGCATTTCGTGCTGCGTTGGTGTTGGTCCTGGCCGCAGCGGCCGCCGGCGTTTCGGCGGCGGAACAACTGACACCCGTCGATCCGAGCCGGGTAAAGGTCGGCGGCGAGATCGGGCGGCGCATCGATATCACGGTCCGGAAGAACCTGCTGGCCATCGACATGGAGGACGATTTTCTGCGCCCGTTCCGCCAGAAGAAGCGCTGGCCGTTCAGCTACGTCGGCCTGGGTAAGCAGATCGACGCCCTCGTGCGGTTGGCCGTCCATACCAACGACAAGAAGGTCATCGAGCTGAAGAACCACGTGGTCAGCGAGACGATTAAGACGCAATTGCCCGACGGCTACATCGGCATATTCGGCGGGGGCCGTCTGCGGGTGTGGTGGGACGTTCATGAGATGTCGTACGTCATCTTCGGCCTGGTTCGCGATTACGAGCATTTCGGCAATCGGGCGGCTCTCGAGGCGGCGAAGAAGGCGGCTGACTACATGATGAAAGGCCGGCCGGCCAGGCCGATCGTGGTTCACGTCTCGACCATCGGGCTGGAGCAGGCGTTTGTCGCCTTGTACGAGGCGACCAAAGACAAGAAGTACCTGGATTACGTCAACAAAGGCGACGGGCTGGAGAATTGGCACGGCGCGATCGGCGGCCACGCGTATGACTACATGAACGTCTGCCACGCGCAGCTCGACCTGTACCGCGTCAAGCCGGATGAAAAACTGCTGAGGCAGAGCCGCCGGGTGGTGGAGTTCCTGACCGCGGGGGATGGCCTGGTGATTGACGGGACGTGCAGCCTGGGCGAGGGATGGCACAACAACCAGGTCGGCACGGGCAAGCTGGGCGAGACGTGCTGCACGGCGTACTTGATTCGCCTGCTGGACCGTTTGATGCAAATAGACGCCCGCAGCCTGTACGGCGACATCATGGAACGAGCGATCTTCAACGCCCTGTTTGCCGCCCAGTCGCCCGACGGGCGGGAACTGCGAAAGTACACGCCGTTCGACGGGCCGCGGCACTACTACCAGGGCGAGAAGAGCTCGGATTTCAAGCGGGACACCTACTGCTGCCCGAACAACTTCAGGCGTGGGATCGCGGACCTGCCCGGGCTGATCTGCTATCGGACCAGCGACGACGGACTGCTGATCAACCTCTACACCGCCTCCTCCGCGACGATCAAGCTCAAGGGCGCCACCGTCAAGCTCCGCCAGGAGACCGACTATCCCACCTCCGGCAAGGTCGTGATGCATGTTGCGCCGGACAAGCCGGCTACCTTTCCGCTGCGGCTTCGGATACCGAGATGGTGTGCCAAGGCGCGGGTCTCGGTCAACGGCCGCGCGGCCGGCTGGTGGGAAGGCGGGCAGTTCTTAGAACTGAAGCGCCGGTGGAAGGCAGGCGACCGCGTCGAGCTGGACATGCCGATGCCGTGGCGCCTGGTCCGCGGCAGGAAAGCCCAGCAAGGCCGCGCGGCGGTGATGCGCGGGCCGATGCTGTTCTGCCTGAGCCCGGCGCGGCAGGCGGATCGGTACCCGATCTTCGGCGGG
>SDBT01002543.1_pt1 | contig 32096 bp, 32 predicted proteins | sample 2277101 | NCBI WGS metagenome assembly SDBT01 (sample SAMN10404973, study PRJNA504765) | marine sediment metagenome | isolation source: marine sediment core GS10_PC15, 103 cmbsf | place: Arctic Ocean: Southern Knipovich Ridge | collected 2010 | reverse complement strand
GATGTGCGAGACCATCCGGCGGGAATTTGGGGCGGGCCGGAAAAACTATGCCATCGTGATAGTCTCGGAGGGGGCCAAGCTCGTCGACATGGGCGATCTGGCACTCCAGGACGATAGCCGTGACGCCTTCGGGCATGTGAAGCTGGGTGGCATCGGTAAGACGGTGGCCAAGCTGATTGAGCAAGAGACCGGCATCGAGACCCGGGACGTAATGTTGGGCCACGTGCAACGGGGCGGAACGCCCACCGCCCGGGACCGGGTACTCTCCACGCGCTATGGCGTTTTCGCCGCCGAGATGATCCACCAGGGCCAATACGGCCAGATGGCGGCCTTGCGGAGCGGCGAAATCGTGGCTGTGCCCCTGGCAGAGGCTACTGATGTGACCAAGACAGTGGGCCCGGAGTGGTTCGAGATGCTGAGAGTGCTGCATGCCTGAAGGCGGGCGACGAGATCATTCAGGATAACGGTTGCCGCTAGCTATCACCCGCTGGAACGGTAGAGAAATCGATTCACATGGAGCACCTCGGCAGTCTGCCTAGCGGTTAGCCAGACAACTGCCATTAAAATGACACTCCGATGGGATCACTTGCCAGGTAAATATCGGCAGCTGATGCCCATATTGGCCTTCCTGGTGGTTCTCCAAGGGGTGGTGCTCTTCTTCGGCCTCAATTACCACTTCTGGGGTGACGAAGCTCATTTCGTCAGCACCGTGCGCCTGTTCGGCGAAGGCTTAACCCTGGACAAACTCCGGCATTACAATGAGATGTCCTCACCGTTGCCCTTTATGGTCTACGCAGCCTGGGGGCGACTGTTCAGCTTTGATCTTCAGGTTCTGCGCCTGCTGTCAATAATTATAGCCCTGACCACTTACCTGGTGTTTCACCGTCTGCTGATTGTCTGTCTGGATAATCCGAGGGTAGCATTCCTCTCCACCGCCTTCCTCGCCCTGAATCCCTACATGATCGGCCTGAGTATTTTCGTGTTCACCGATATGTTGGCTATTCTCTTTCTGGTCCTGGGGTGCATTGGTATCCGGCGGAGGAGGCCCCTGCTATTTGGCATCTCGTCCATGGCCGGTCTGTTGAGCAGGCAATTCCTGGCCTTTCTGCCTATGGCAGCGGGGCTGTTTTTTCTGCTGAGGTACCTGGGAACCCGGGAGCGTCACGCCCGGGACATGGCTCTGGCCGCACTGTTGGCTTTTGTGCCACTGGCGATACTGTATATCTTCTGGGGAGGCCTGAGTCCGGACAACGAGCGGCGAGCATATTTCCTGTCGGAAGGTCTGCACTTTAACCCCAACTTTCTGGTGGTGTTTATCCTGCTGTATTTCGTCTATCTGTTACCCTTTGTGCTCTGGCGCTGGAAATATTTTTACGGCGACTTGAAGGTCCTGGGAATTTCCGCCCTGATCTCCCTGGTTTATTGGGCGTTCCCTGTCAAAGCCACGAATTATGCGGTGGCAGTGGGCATTGACACCGTGGGATTCTATCATCGCGTCGTACGCTATATGGCCGGGGAGCGCTGGGAGCAGCTGGTCCTGTATCTATCATTTCTACTGGGGTTGCCGTTGGTAATCGCGCTGGTGAAGGATTGTTACCGCCGGTGGGAGCGTGGCAACCTGGAGTTCGTATTGTTCCTCGACCTGACAATAATGGCATTTTTCATCCTGATGCCTTCCTCGTACCTGAACTGGGAAAAGTATATACTGCTGGTCCTACCGGTGATGGTCCTGCAGATCCTTCTGGTAAGAAAAGAGGAGCAGTCTCCGGCGGCGTCATCTGGTTCGGGGTGACAGTTCGCATCTGATAGCCCAAGACAGGAAAGGCCCACATTCCCAGCCGGTTTAATTGGTAAATTATTGCCCCTATTGATGGCCTGTTCTAACAGGGAAGGGGAAATTCCATACGTATCGGTACTCCAACCGATGGAGCTGCCCGGTTTGGCACCGTTCTCCTGGAGGCGGCCAGGGCGCAGGACTGCGGCAGCGAGTTTCTCAGATCTTTACAGAGCCGGGCCAGTGGATCAATTGAACATATTGGAATTTGTATAACAAGGAAAAATAATGAGCAAGCAATTCTCATCTCCACCCCTCCTGAACCGGGAGCGGCGCTTCCCGGACAACATGCAAGCGGCCCACGCCCTGGTGCTCAAGGCCAAGCATGGCGAGAAGGGCAATGCCAGCGGTCCCCGCTACGCCCTGCCGGCCTTTAACGTCACCAATATCCAGGGCATCGACTCGGCTTTCACCGCCTTTGAGACACTGGGGTCGTCGGGCTTGCTGGCCTTTTCAAACAGCGCCCTGAAACATATGGGCGGAGGGGACCCGGTGTTCGGGCTGGAGGTGGCCGCCGATTACGCCGCCCGCAAGGCCGCCCGTTCGTCGGTACAGGTGGCCACCCACTTGGACCACGGCGACTATATCAGTGAGCAGGGCCGGCGGGTGGTACAGGCGGCGGTTTACGCTCTCACCAGCGTGATGGCCGATAACTCCACCGACAAGGTCAAAAAGGCCGGCATGCCGTTGGGGGATAATATCGGCTACACCCGGGAAGTTGTGAATATGGCCCATCCGCTGGGGGTTTCCGTGGAGGGCGAGCTGGGCGTGCTGGCCGGCGAGGAGGATGAGGACACCAAGAGTGACGTTTCCACCTATACCGAACCCGACGATTTGGCCCGCTTCCTGCAGGAAACCGGCGTGCTGATGCTGGCCCCCACCATCGGCACCATGCACGGTCCCAACAAGGGCAAGCCGGGCCATAAGGTTAAGCTGAACATTCCCCTGGCCCACGAGCTGCTCAAGATAGCCGACGGGATCAACGACGAGATAATTTTCGTGGCCCACGGGGCCTCCACCCTGTACGAAGAGGTGCGGGACTATGCGGTGGAGCAGTTGGAGGCGCTGGGTGCGCCCTTCGCCGGCACTGTCCAGACCTGGAAGGACTTCGTGGGCACCGATTGGGAGCAGATCGAAGGGCTTATCGGGGCGGGCTTCTGCAAGATCAACACCGACACCGAGAATCGACAGACGTTTGTGGCGGCCCTACTGGGTGCGGTCAGCAAAAACGCCGCCAAGATCGATATCCGCTGGTACGAGAAGCAGATGTGGGACACCGTCACCGCCAGTTATATCCAGAAGCTGATCATGGCAGGCAATTATGGCGTCTGGCACGAACCGAAGATCGACGTCGGTAAATTCGTTTTCGACCTGCACAACGTTTGAGCGTTTGATCAGATACAATTCGCAGGGGCCGGTGCCGCGCGATGGGGTCCTGCTCTTTAGTTAAGTAACCAGTTTAAGGGTATCCAACAGGCTGCGGGCGGCGGAGTGCTCCGGCTCCAGCCTGAGCAGCCGTTGAGCATATTCCCGGGCTCGCTCGGGCCGCCCCACCCGCGCCGCCACCTCAGCCAGCCACAGCAGAGCTGCCCTGTCATCCGGCCGGGCAGCCACCAATCGCAAATAGGTCTTAATGGCGTCCTCGTGACGACCCAGCTGCTGGTAGACCACCGCCAGTGTGCGGGCCGCATCAGGGCTGGCAGGGTCCAGATTGGCTGCGATTTCCAGCTGTCCGCGGGCCTGTTCGAGACGGCCGGCCCCAAATTCCAGTACGCCCAGGTCGTGGCGGGCGTCAAAGTAGTGCGGATTTAGCTCCAGCGCCGATTCCAACGCGGCGCGGGCGGCCTTTAAAGCGCCCTGCCCAACCAATTCCTGCGCCCGGTGAAATTTCCGCTCAGACTGTTTGCGCCGCTCAGGCTTGGCATCATCGGCCGCCGGCAGTGGAACCACAGTTTCGGGCGGGATGGCGATTGCGGGCAATTCACCCTCGTCCAGGGCCTGGGCCAACCGCGGGCCGCCCTGCTGGCACAACTCACCATAAAGTTTAGCTAGCGGGGCGGGAATTTCCGGTTCCTCTCGGCCCTGGCGCTGTTCCCGTGATTCCGGTACCACAGCCTCGACGGCCCGGCGGATATCCTCGTCGGTAGCGCTCCACCCCAGCCAGTTAAGCAGCCGGCGGACCTCCAGGTCCGGATCGAGAAAATACATATCGTAGTGGGTGAACAGGCGTTCACTTTCGGCGGTAGTAGCCAGCAGGCGCTCATAATACCGCTGCCAGAGGTTAAAGTTAAATGAGTCGCTGCTGCCAACCCGCTTCTTCAGGGAGGCATTCACTTCCGCCGGATGGCGCAGACAGATCACGACTCGCAGGTCCGGCAGTAATGAGCGCCAGAAAGGCAGCACCAGGCTGGCCCGGGGGTCCTTCCAACCCCACGGCTGTTGCCGGGCCAGGACCGCGATCTGGCGACGAGCCTGCTCCCGGTATGGTGCGCTGTTCGGGCTCGATTCCCAACCGTTGGGAAATGGGGGCAGCAGAAAGTCCCAGCCGTCGGCCAGGCGGGCCAGCAGGTCCTCGGTGATGCGGTCCATCTCCCGGTTCTCCCAGAAGCCCTGGGGATTGCCCTCACCGGGCGGGAGGATCTGGTCTGCCGGACCCAATTGCAGGCCGCACAGGTTAAGCAGCCGGGCTACCAGGGAGGTACCGGAGCGATGCATGCCGGTAATGCAAACAGGTGCTTTTGGGTCGAGCTTGCTCATAAGGTTGGAGCGGCTCCCGGTCATAGCCAGGCCGGGCCGTCACTTAAAATTTAGGACTAATCGTTCTACGATAATAGTAGCGACCGGCGAAAGGGTTATATCATTACTCGAATCAAGTTTCCCAGGCCGAGGGGAGCTCCAGGCCAGACCGGGGTTGGATTTTTCTCGTCGAGCCGTGCAGATATTTACTAAAGATTTGGCTGGCCCGGCCGATAGGGAATCTGTAAAGACGAAGCCATGAGTCAGGCGATGCGCTGGTTTTCGGAACAATAGTCGCCATTGGGCAAGGATGCCCCAGTCAAATGATTACAAGGAGGTTCAAATGAGTTTTACACGAATAGGCGCCAACATTGCTGCGCTGCAGTCAATGAATGCGCTCTTAAAGGTGAATCGCTTAATCGGTCAGGGCCTGCTGCGTCTTTCCTCGGGCAAAAGGATCAATACCGTGGGCGACGATGCCGCCGGTTTCTCCCTGGCCCGGGGTCTTGAGTCGCGTCGGCGTTCCTTAGAACAAGCCATGTCCAACGTAGGCGGAGCCAAGAACGTGCTGTCCATTGCCGAGGGTGGCTACATGGCGATCGCCGGTATTCTCCAGATTATCAAGGAGAAGACGGTCCAGGGCGCGGACGACTCTTTCAGTCCCAGCCAGCGTACCGCCATCCAGGGTCAGATAGACGCCATGGTCGCGGAGATCGACGATATCGTGAATGAGACTATCTTCCAGGGCGCCTTACTGATCGATGGCACATTCGACGACAAGCTCTTCCAGACCGGGGCCGGCGCCGGGGATACATTCAATATCCAGCTGGGTAAAGCCAACGCGTCAGCGTACACCGGCTTTTCGACCGATTCGGTGTACATCATCGAGACGGGTGTGAACGACACCCTCGTCGTTGAGGGAGCCGATGTGACCATCGCTGCAGGCGAGTACACCGGTGATGAGCTAGCCGCACTGTTGGCAGCTGAGGCCGAATTCACCGCTGCTACCTACGCTGCCGGCAAGTTCACCCTTACCGTAGCAGCCGGCGAGGTGATCGAATTTACTGATTCGAATTCGAACCTGGGCCGGTTACTGGGTTATGACGTCACTGCCGACATAACTGATTCAGGAGAGTCTGACTTCGTAGCCAATGGGCTCGCAGTCACCTCTTCCGCCTCGGCTGCGGCCGCCATGGAGAACGTGGACTCGGCAATCGATACCCTTAACAGCAGTGCACAGTCCGTTGGTGAGTACATGATCCGCCTGTCTTCGAAGGAGGATAACCTTGCGGTGGCGGTGACTAACACCGAGGCCGCCAGAAGCCGAATTGAGGACGCCGACTTCGCGAAGGAGCAAATGAATCTGGTCCGAGCACAGATCGTGCAACAGACAGCTTTCTCCTCCTTTGCCCAGGCCAATTCGGCCCCCCAGCTGATCCTATCGCTCTTCCGGTAAACCAGCGCAGTCAGTTGGGATTTTAACGGTGGGGATTCGGCTTCGGCCGGATCCCCACTTTTATGTTTGATAGCAGCCCTGATCAGCGGAACAGCGCTCTTCCGGGGTGCATTTTTCCCGACGGTGAAAACCGGCTTCATTCGACGGTGTAAAATACTAAAGAATTTGGGGTTTTTCCCGATAAGGGGAATAGTATTGATGGAATTTGATCTATAGTCGGAGTAGGGAATGGATTGTTTGAGGAGCCATGGGCGTGACTAGTGCCGAATTAAAGCTGCAAGTTGCCGGTAAAGACCCATATCTGACGCAACGGATAATGTCAGCCAGCCCCGAGCAGCTGATCTCCTACACTTATGACATCATTCTGACGGCCTGCCGGACGCGGGACTTGGAACGGGTCCTGCGGGGGTTGATGGCCCTGGTGGGCGCCCTGAATTTTGACTACCTGGAACAAGCTCTGCCTATGCACAAATTGTACCAGTATTGCCTTGACCGAGCGCGCGAAGGCAACCTCGACGAGGTGAAATACATTATCGGTGAATTCAAGGAGGCCTGGAGCGAGGCCCATAAGGTGAGCTAGGCTCGAAGCCATGGCAACTATCAGCGGAATATCAGGCGGACTCGACATTGAAGGATTGGTCTCTCAGTACCGATCCATCGAGATTCTGCCCCGTAGAAGCCTGGAAGCGCGGCAGAGCACGCTGGAGAGTCGCAAGAGCGCCCTGACCGACCTGAGTTCCAAGCTCTCGGCGCTCTATACCATCGCCGATAGCTTCACCGATACTTTGACCGATGTTTTCGCCGCCAAGCAGGGAGCCACCAGCGACTCAGACCTGCTGACAGCCACGGCCACTTCCACCGCCAATCTGGGTAGCCACACCATCGAGATCAATCGCCTGGCCAGCGCCGATATACGGGCCTCAAACCAATATACCGCCACCGACAGCGATTTCACCGCTCTCGCCGATCAGTCCTTCGATATCCTGGTGCGCCATCCTATTGAGGGGGATGAGAACAACCAGGTGGCGGTGACCGTCACCATTAGCGAAGCGACGTTCGATCTGACGAATGAAGAGGTAATGGCCGGCATCGCCGAGGCCATCAATATCGCCATGAGCGCGGCTGTCTCGGCCGGTGACATCGATGTCACCGAAAGGGTGAGTGCCAACGCCGTGGCGGAGGAATCGGACACCACTCGATTGTTGCTGCGCAGTGGTTTGGCGGGCGAAACCAACGCCTTGCAGTTCGCCGACACCGACCTCCTGTTGAATACCATGAAAGTGACCAGGAATGGTACCCTCACCAACAACCTGGGCGGATATGTCACGGTCTCGACCGACCTGGATGCGGAGCTGGTGATGGACGGTCTTACCTTCACCCGTTCGACCAACACGGTGGACGATATCCTGGATGGTGTCACTTTGACTCTAGCGGGAACTACCGATCAGGCGGAGTCATTTACCGTTTCCATCGAAACGGCTGCCGTCAAGGCGAAGTTGCAGGACTTCATGGATGCCTACAACGCGGTGATCACCTTCCTGCAGGGCAAGACCACCACCGGCGGCGAATTCCAGGGAGACTCCATCTACAGTATGGTCGGGTTTAATCTGCGAACGATGATCTCGGCGCAGGTGACCGGGACTTCCTCGGCGGATTACGACCGGCTGCTGGACATCGGTATTGCGGTCAAGAGGGACGGCACGCTCTATTTCGATGACGCGAGCCTGTTCGAGACCGCCCTGGCCACCGATAGTGCCTTTGTGTCCGAACTTTTCGATGCTTCCGACGGGATAGCCACAAACCTGAAGGATTATCTCTACAATTATACCCGGGCCTCGGGATTGATCTCCGGCACCAAGCAGAGTATCGATGTGGCCTTGCGGTATCAGAATGACAGAATTGACACCTTTAACGATCGCCTGGAAAACAAGGTGGAGCGCTTCCGCCAAGAGATGGTTCGATTACAGACTGCCCTGGCCCAAATTCAGGCGCAGTCAGCGTTTTTCAGCACTTTCACCTCCAGGCTGGGATTTTAAACTTAACGTAAGAGGGTTGCCATGATTGATACAATCCAAAATGTAACCGGTATCGAGCAGACACCCGCTCCCTCGACCACCAGGCCAGTTTCCTCCGGCAAAGCCAAGGCAAGACCGGTAGAGGCCACCGGTACACCTGCCCCGCCAACAGGGAGCACAGGGGGCCTGTCCGGTCTGGTAAATGATATCAACGATTTGGTCTACGAGTTATCGGCTACCAAGGTAACTTTTGATGTCGACGATGCTACCGGCCGCCATGTAGTGCGGGTGCTGAACAAGGAAACCGGTGATGTTATCAGGCAGTTGCCGCCAGAGGCGCTCCTGAATCTGGTAGCCAGGATGCGGCAGTTAAGCGGTCTGATTTTCAATGAAGAGGCGTAGTGGATGACTGACGCGGGTTCCGGCGATACCGGTAAACGGGAACAGCTGTTAGCAGTGCTTCGTACGGAGGAAGAAACGGTGCGGAAGTTGGTGATAATCTCCCGCGATCTTGAGGACCGCCCGGCCAGGTTGGACATCGACGCCGTCGAGGAGCTGATTCGGCAACGGGCGACCGGTGTCGAGCAGATCGCCCAGCTGGAGCAGGAAAGGCGCTTACTGCTGGGCGCGAGCAATGACTCGGACGATGAAGTCCGTAACTATCGCCGCCGCATCAGGGAATCCCTGGACGCATTGATGGCCCTGGATGAGGGGCTGCAGGACAATTTGCGGCGGGCACAATATCGGGCAATAAATAATGTTGCATCGATGCCCAAGTATCTTAACTTTAGCCCGACTACGGCGTTGGAGCATTCTGCAGTCCGTCGCGTTGTCGATGTGGTAAGGTAGCGCTATGACTCCGATCAAGAATATAAGCGAATCTGCATCTCCGGATCGCTTGAAGGAGCAGGATCGAATCCGTCAGAGCCGCTCGGACCGGGGCAAGCGTTCGGGCCGCACTTCGGAATCGGGTGCAACTTCGACCACTAGCCGTGTCGATTCGGTAGATATCTCCACGACTGCTAAGAAATTGGCGGAGAGTGCCAACGATGTAACCCGCTTTCAGGACGTGCTGAAGTCCATGCGGAATGAAGGCTCCGAGCAAATAATTGAACTCCGGCAGAGAATCCAAACCGGTGAGTTCGATAAACCGGAGGTCTTGGAGAAAGTATCGGTGGCTATCCTAAAGCTCCCACATTTCGTTAAGTTCGAAGAGAAATCGGAGCCGGTGGCCCGCTCCGATAAGGAACTGGCCCTTATTAAAGATCGAGTCCAATCCGGTAGTTATCAATCGGAGCAGGTATGGCAGCAGGTGGCCAGCGCCATTATTCGGGATATCGGCGCCTCCTAAATTAACCAACCGGCCTTTTTCAGTCAGACTTCCGGCTTTGCCAGCCAGCCTTTAGCAGAAATCCGGCAATCACATCCGCCTTCAGAATCCCTGTTAGAATCGGTGACGGGGTGAGATTATATTCGACCTTAATTATAGTGTAGGACTCATAGAGGGGTCTATGGGGGGTATCCCTACAAATAAATAAGGTTTATCCCGATTGAAGTGCCTGGCGGCAGACTATAACTTGTGTCGATTCTAAGGTTCCCGTAAGTCTGTTTACGGTTTAGATTTAACACGGGAGGGGACCTTTTATTTTAAAAGCGACTGCCAGTAGGGACCGGGGTAAAAAATATACCGGCGAATTCAGGTGATGCTATTAGCAGCCATGATAAGGAGGTTCGGATGACCGTATCAGGTCTGGGTGGTGCTACCTCAGTTGAGGGGCAGCAGAGTACAACAGATGTCAGGCAACTGGTAATTTTCGAGTTGGCCGGCGGCAGTTATGGGGTCGATATTCAGTTCGTGCGGGAGATCAATCGCCTGATTGATATTAGGCCGATTCCCAAGGCGCCGGATTTCGTGGAAGGGATTATAAACTTGCGCGGGACCATTGTACCGGTGGTGGATCTGGGACTACGGTTTGAGCTGGCGCCGACGGAGAAATCCAAGGACACGCGGATAGTGGTCATCGAAAATGGGGAGCATACCCTGGGGATGAAGGTGGACGAGGTTTCGGAGGTGCTACGCATCCCGGCCGACGAGATCGATTCGGCTACCAACATGACCACCACCGGGATCGAACTGGACTTTGTTGAGGGGGTCGGCAAGGTAGGCGAGCGCCTGATCCTGATCCTGAACCCCGATAAGCTCTTCACCGCTGAAGAGCACTTGCAGTTGGCGGAATTAGCCGCCGTTGAGTAAAACCGCTGTACGCGACTTTCATCAGGGGGACCTAATACTGCCGAATTGAAACTTACTCAGTAGCCGGAGGAGAATATGATAGCCGATAAAAAGAATCAACCTGAAGCTGAAAACGTCAAAGTAGCCAACACGATGATCGAAAGTGCCCAGGCGACCGCGACTGGCGATGACAGCTTGCTGATGGTCACCTTTACTCTCGCCGACCAGACTTACGGCGGTGACATCCTTCAGATTCAGGAAGTAACCGGGATGAGCCACATTACCCGGGTGCCCTACGTAAAACCGTATCTCAAGGGGGTGACTAACCTGCGGGGGAATATAGTGCCTACATTGGATCTGCGCTCCCGTTTGGGGCTGGCGGGGAATGGCGAGGAAATTAAGAACCAGCAGATCATGATTGCCCGTACCGACCAGGGTCTACTGGGATACATTGTGGACACAGTTAGGGAAGTGATCACCGTGCCAAAGTCAGCTATAGAGCCTACGCCGGAAGACTGGCTGGATGCCGATCATCAATATTTTGTCGGCATTGCCAAATTGAAGGACCATCTGGTTACGCTGGTCGATTTCAACCGTGTCGTTCACTCCGATAAAGTACTACTGGATGAAATCAAGGCCGGATGAGCCTAACGGAACGGTTCTTTCAGGACCCGTTGCTGGCGGCGATCAGCCGTGTACTGGCCAGGGAGACTTCCACCTCCTGGGCTCCATTACTGGCGGGTTTGGCCAAGGAGTTGGAGCGGGCTCGCCAGCGCCAGGCAAACCTGTCTTTTACGCCCCAGGAAGACCCGGTGTTAACGGCGGTGAACAGATTCCTCCAAGTCGAAAAGGTCAGGATCGACTGGCACAAGATCATCTACCTGGGATGCTCGGCGGGGGGCGATTTGGCCGTGCGTGAAGTGCTCCGGGGAGTGGATTACCCACACCTGCCGATTGTGATCTCAATGCATCACAATGCCAAATTCTTGTTCTTATCCAAACTAATAATGGCCAATGGTGTGGAGCAGCAGCCCCAAAAAGTCGATAGTGACCTGGCCATTAAAAGCGGCCAGATTTACTTTATGCCGGGTGATAAGATCGTCGGCTACCATCGGACAGACCTTTCATTCAAGATTACTCCATTGATGAAGAAGCAGCGTTTTCGCCCGCTAATCGATCAGGTGTTTTCCCTGGCGGGGCGCCGGTTCGGTAGCCGTATGGTAGCAGTGATCATGACCGGTATGCTGGATGACGGCGCCGCCGGACTAAAGGACATTTATCTTAATCATGGGGAGGCTCTGATACAGAACCCGGACAGTGCCATGTTTTCCGAAATGCCCCGGGCCGCGCTGGCGAAGGTGCCGGCGGCCAAGGTTTTATCTCTGAGCGGCATCGCCGATCGGATCAATGCCTATTCCCGGGAATATCTGGTGCCCAAGTCATTCAAATCAATCTTTCAGCCCGGGCAAGCGTGAGTTTGATGGCGGCCAGGAATAAGAACGAAAAGCACGTATACGATGCCAATCTGGATTCCCATTCCGACTTGCAGCAATTCTTCGAGGGTGACAAGTTGGTCGTGGCCACCCGGTTCTTTCGTAATGCGGAGTTGTTCCAGCAGTTGGGAACAATGGTAATCCCGAATCTGTTGAACAGCGGTCTGCAGGGGCGAGGCTCGCTGCACATCTGGTCGGCGGGCTGTTCCGATGGCCGTGAGACCTATTCACTGGCAATAGCGGCCCGGACGATCTTGGATGATCTCAAGTGTCAGGATGTAGGTGTGAAGGTGCGGGGCTCTGATCTGAGCAGGCACCAGATAGAGATGGCCCGTAGCGGCGTATACCGGGTCAGCGCCACCGACCAGCAAACGCTTGATCCTTACCGGCAAAATTTCGAGGAGCTGGGGGGAAATATTTGGCAGATCGCCGGCGCCATCAAGGGCATGGTGGAATTCGTGGTTGAGGATATCATTGAGGCCCAGCTGGAAGCGCAGTTCGATATTCTGATTTGCTCGCTGGTGCTGCTATATTATCAGCCCCAGTACCAACGTGAGATCATTCAGCAACTGGTCAAAGCGGTTCGACCGAAAGGTTACTTTCACGTGGCCCCGGTGGGACGTCGCTGGCTGAAGGTCCAGGGATTTGAGCCGATGCAAGGCTCGCGTCTGTTTTTTTCCAGTCGGACCATGGAAATTGTAGCTTAACTATCAAGGCGAATTAGTTGCAAGGGATATTGAGCTGATGACTGTAGATGAGGCCAAACTGAAGCAGCTGGCAGGGGTGGTGACCAATTTGAGCGCCGAGGATTCCGATACCCGGCGCTGGGCGGTGTATGACCTGGAGTCGTACCCACCAAAGCTCACGGTGGATCACCTGGTGGCCGGCATCCAGGATGAACACCGGGCTGTACGCGAAGCGGCCTCTGAAGTACTGGAGTCGGTTCCAACCGAACTGAGCCTTCCCCAGCTGACACCGTTGCTGGGCAGTTCCCAGATCGAGGTGCGGAACATCGTGGCCACGCTGATAGCCAAGTTCGGTGACGCCGCGGTAGACTACCTGGTGGAAGCCCTGGTTCACGAAAACGAAGACGTTCGCAAGTTCAGTGCTGATATTCTGGGTCTGGCGGAAAGTGACCAGGCGGTGGAGAGTCTGGCAAAGGCGTTGTACGACTCGGTGGAAAATGTGGGGGTGTCGGCGGCGGAGGCGTTGGGTAAAATCAAGTCTCCCCAAGCGCTCCCATGCTTGACCAAGGCCTTTGAGGACCGCGACTATCTAAAGCGGGAATGCGCTGAAGCCATTGGGCTGGTGGGACAGGCGGAAGGTGCTCATTTCCTGATGGATCGTCTACTGGCCACCCAGGACCTGCTGATCCAGTTCGCCCTGGTGGATGCCCTGGGCAATGCCGGTGACGCCAAAGTTCTTGATTTCCTGGAGGTGAACTTCGAGGCCCTTCCCGATCAATTGCATGTGCCGGCAGTGATGAGTATGCTTAGAATTGCCAACCGCGTGGATATCAGGTTGCTGATGCGGCCCGGCACGCCCGTCGATACGCTGGTCATGGCGGCCATGGAGGCGGACGAGGAATTTCAACAGCTGTTTATCGAACAGATAGACGAGGAGCTGCCAACGAAGGTGCTGGCCCGGTTGGTTCATGCTCACGGGCAACTGAATTCCCGGGTACTGGTGGCACTGATCAAAGCTACCACACCACATGCGGAGCTCAGGCAGTTTACGCTGGAGATGGTAGAACATAAGGACGATTGGGTCTCCTATACCGCCATCGAACACCTGGTCGATTTTGAACTGGCGGCAGTAAAGAGAGTACTTAAGCGGGTCCTGGCCGGTGACCGCAATCTGCCCCAGCTGGCCGCTATGAAAGTGGTGCACCAGTTGGGACTGCCGGAAGGCAAGGACTGGATCGCTCCTTTCCTGGAGTCCGTTGATGAAGATCTGCGGGCTATGGCTGAACAAGTGTTAGAGGGGTAATTCCAATTCCGCCGCAGGCGGGAGAAGGTACAAATGGAAGGGATTGAACCGGGTGAGGACAGCGGTCTACAAGGTTTCTGGTTTGGGAGATTTATGCTTAGTATTATACCGGTAAATTAGGCTATCAAGTGACTAATGCAGGTTTCCCGGCCATGACCACAGTCAGTACCGCACTACCGCTAACTCTCAGTCTGGATCAATTTCGCGATCTGAGAGACATCATTTATGAGAAAAGCGGCATATTTTTTGCGGAGAACAAGCTTTACCTACTGGAGAACCGGTTAGGACGCCGGTTGAAGGAGCTGGAGTTACCCTCCTTCGGAGATTATATTGATCATATCAAAAATCAGGATGGCGCATCATCGGAATTCCATCAGATCTATAACGCGGTCACCATCAATGAGACCTTCTTTTTCCGCTATCAAGCACAGTTGGAAGTCTTCAGAAAACTGTTCACCGATCTCACCAAGCAGCGGTTGGCACATGGCAAGCGGGAGATCGATATCTGGAGCGCCGCTTCCTCCAGCGGCGAGGAGCTGTACACTCTCGGCATTATCATAAGTGAATCATTAGGTCCCGCAGTACGGAACTGGGAAATTAGATTGTTAGGGACCGACATCAGCCATCGGGCGCTCAAGCGGGCTAAGGATGCGACTTACAGCAAGAATTCCTTCCGGGGCTCCATGACTGAGGCGCAGAAGCAACTCTACTTTGTGGAGGAAGGCAACCTGTTCAGGTTGAAAGACGAAATTAAGGATATGGTGCAATACCGGTATCTCAACCTTAACGACGTCTCGGAGATCCGTAGGATGTCAAACGTGGATTTCATATTCTGCCGGAATGTGATGATCTATTTCGACGATGAGATGAAAAAACGGGTATTGCGGTCCATTTACGGTATGCTGAATCATGGCGGCTATTTCTTCCTGGGTGAGGCCGAATCCCTCCATGGGATCAGTTCCGCATTCACGGTGGAGCATTTTTCTGGGGCGTTTGTCTACAAGAAGGAATAGAAGGAGAGTTGAGCGATGAACGAGGAGCAGCAGTCCAAACCGAAGCAAGTAGTCCTGATAGCGGACGACTCCTCCACTGTCAGAAAGTTTGTCACATTTTCCCTGGCTTCCCAGAGCCTGGAAGTGGTTACAGCGGTGGACGGGATGGATGCCTTGGAGAAAATTTCACAGACTCCTAAGGTGGACCTAATCATCGTAGATCTAAATATGCCGAATATGGACGGCTTCGAATTCATTCAGACTGTTCGTGGTTCCGAGTTACACCGGAACGTTCCGATCATCATTCTGTCCTCGGAGCGGGGAGAGGAATCAAAGCGACGGGGGAAAGAAGTCGGGGCAGACGCCTACATCGAGAAACCTTTCGATGCTAAGAATATCGAGTATCAAGTATCCAAGTTTCTGGATATTGAAAAGAAACCGGTCGATTGAAGACATTTACTTATCGTCGCTGCCGGAGCACAGTAAACACGCCAGCCCTATGGGCTGAGTATTTGTCATATCGGGATCAGTGCCTGGCCTGAAAGGGTGAAGGTCGAGGAAACCGGTCCCGGCGACGGTGAACAATCAAAGGGAGACTAAAGCATGAGTGTCTACGATAATCTAGTGGGAATGGAAGAAGTTCTCGATGAGTTTATTGTCGAGACCACAGAATTACTGGAGGCGGTCAACGAAGACCTGGTGCATCTGGAGTCTGAGTCGGATGACGAGCTGGTGAACCGGATTTTCCGGGCCTTCCACACTTTCAAGGGCACTTGCGGCTTCCTGGGGTTCACGCAGGCCAAGGACCTGGCACATGTGGCTGAGGACCTGCTGAACCAGCTGCGTAACGGTAAGTTGCAGCCCAACAGCGCCATCATTGATAATCTGCTGGCCAGTAGTGATTGGTTCGGACAGTTTATCAATGACGTCAAGGAGCGGGAGGAGAAGGTTTACGAAATCGACCCCCTGATTGCGAAGCTGCGAGCCACTATGGGTGACGGTGCCGCAGCCGATGGCAAAACCAAGGCTGTCGAGGCGGAAGAAGCGGCGGCGACTAACGGCAAGACCGCCGAGGCCGAAGCGGAGGCGGTAGCTACTGATGGCGCACCGGAGACTGAGACCGATGGAAGCGGCAATGGTGAGGTCGCTACCACCGAAAATTATATTCAGGCGTTAGATGACTTTCTTGGTAAAATCGAGAAAGAACTTGCCGACGCCGATCAACAAGTCACTGAAGAGAACGCCGGCCCGCTGGCTCAGCAGTTCTCGGAGGTGCAGGCACTATGCACCGAAAACGGACTCCCTTCGATAGCTACACTGATGGATTACACCCATCAATTGCTGGTAGCCGTCGAGAAAGGCAAGCTGTCGCCCTCAGCGGAAGGGAATGTGGCCCTGGTTGAGGTGCTGCATTGGCTGCATGAGATTCTGGATGAGGGCCGGGAACAGGCGGTGTTGACTGACGCTGCAAACTCAGACCTGGTGGATAATCTGGCCGGCGTGATTCATGGAGAGGTAACCAGTGCTGCCGTCTCGAGTAAAAAGGGCGTTGGGGCTGTAAAAGACGGTAAAGGAGCGAAGGGGACGGAAACCATCCGGGTGGATATGGAGCGGCTGGAAAATCTGATGAACCTGGCGGGAGAGCTGGTGCTCAGCCGCAATCAGCTGGGCCAGGCCTATTCCACCCTGACCTCAATGAAGACCGCCGGTACTTCCATTGATAACCTGGATCAGGTTAATAACTCGCTGGGCCGGATTACGACGGAGATCCAAGAAGCCGTGATGCAGATGAGGATGTTGCCCATCAGCAATGTGTTCCGAAAATTCCCACGGGTAATACGAGACCTGGCCCGGGAAAAGGACAAGCAGGTGGAGTTAGTGCTCGTCGGGGAGGAGACGGAACTGGATCGGTCGGTGATTGAGGCCATCAGCGATCCGCTGTTGCACCTGGTGCGCAACGCCGCGGACCACGGGATCGAAATGCCGGACGTACGCAAGGCCAAGGGTAAGCCGGAGACAGGCACGGTAATCCTCCGCGCCTCCCATGCGGGCAACCACATCATAATCGAGGTGGAGGACGACGGCGCCGGGATGGATGCGGAGAAACTGGCCGCCAAGGCGCTGGAAAAGGGAACCATCAGCACCATGGAAGCCGAAGTCATGTCCTACCGTGACAAGCTGAACCTGATTTTCCGGCCCGGATTCAGCACGGCAACCAAGGTCACCGATGTCTCCGGACGCGGTGTGGGAATGGATGTGGTTTCCACCAACATCAAGAAACTTAACGGGGCCATTGATATCGAAACCAAGATTGGCGTTGGCTCCCGGATCGTCATCAAGCTACCGTTGACCCTAGCAATCGTTACCGGGTTGAAGGTGGCGGTTTGGGATGAGGAGTACATTATCCCATTCGGATCTATCATCGAGACGGTGAAACTGGATACCTCAGCCCTCACGAAGGTGGAGGATAAGTGGGTCATCCGGTTCCGGGAATCAGTGATCAATACTCTCTATCTGGACGATTGGTTCTCGGTACCGAAGGACAAAGACAAGCAGGACCAGGAATACTATGCCGTGGTGGTGGCCGTGGCGGAATTCCGCTACGCGTTGGTGGTGACCGGACTGAAGGGACAAGAGGAGGCGGTAATCAAGCCACTGGGTCAGGTGCTGGGGCGGATTCCCGGCATAGCCGGCGGCACAATCGGCGGCGATGGACGAATCACCCTGATTCTGGACGTACCGGAACTAGTGCACCATATGGGACTGGGCTGATAAATTGATCAAAATAGTTATCGTTGATGACTCCGCTTTCATGCGCAAGGCGATCCAGATCATGGTGGAATCGGAAGCGGACATCAAGGTGGTGGGGATGGCCAGGGACGGGCAGGAAGGTATCGAAATGGTCAAGGAATTCAAGCCCGACTGCGTTACCATGGACATCGAGATGCCCCGCATGAACGGGCTGGAAGCCCTTGAGATCATTATGCGGGATTGCCCTACATCGGTCCTGATGGTCAGCTCCATTTCAACCGAAGGTGCGGAGGTCACGCTGGAAGCGCTGGATAAAGGCGCCATGGATTTCATTGCTAAAACCCAGTCCTACGTGGCAATCGATATCACCAAGATCAAGGAGGATCTGCTCCAAAAGATCCGGAGCATCGTCCAGCATAATCCTACGAAGAGGAAGGCCTTTCTGGAGGCCTTGAAACGCCGGCAGGCCCGCAAAGATTCGTTGCAGGCCAACGATGACAATGAGCAGGTAATGATTCCAGCGGAGCTCGAGCAGAAGAATTATTCCATGGTTGCCATTGGAGTCTCAACCGGCGGTCCTCCGGTGGTACAGCATATCCTGGACAACCTGCCGGCCGATTTCCCCGCAGGTATTATGGTGGCCCAGCACATGCCCGCGACCTTCACCAAGGCCTTCGCCGATCGACTGAACCGCACCTCGGCATTGCAGGTGAAAGAGGCAGAGCCGGGAGATCGGCTTACTAAAGGGGTAGTACTGATCGGTCGCGGAGGCAAGCATCTGGTACTCAATCGGAGTGGCACCCAAGTACTCGCTGACCTGCCCACGAAACCAGAAGACCTACTCTACTTCCCCTCCGCGGATGTGCTATTTTCTTCGGCTGTGGCTACCTTCGGTTCCCAAGTACTGGGGGTAATCCTCACCGGTATGGGACAAGATGGGCTTAAAGGCCTGAAGGAGCTGGATGGTGTCCATGGCACTATCGTAGCGCAGAATGAAGAGACCTGTGTGGTCTATGGTATGCCCAAAGCGGTGGTCGACGCCGGGATTGCTGATATTGTAACTTCTGCCGCCCAAATACCGGCGGTGATAACCAAACTAGTAGATTAAGGAGTTTTTCAACGAAATGGAAGTTAAGACGATTCTGTTCGTAGAAGATTCTCCCACCATGCGGCGGATAATCGCAAATTCGCTGCAACGACTGGGTTACTCGGATATTATCGAGGCTGAGAACGGTGTTGACGCCCTGGAGAAGATTGAGGGCAAGACGATCGACCTGCTGGTCACGGATTGGAACATGCCGGAAATGAACGGCGCCGATCTGGTCAAAAACATCAGGGCCATGCCCGAATATGAGACTCTGCCCATAGTGATGATCACTACTCGGGGTATGAAGGACGATGTGATGACAGCTATGAAACTGGGAGTGAACGGCTACGTGATCAAACCGTTTACCCCGGAAATACTTAGAACTAAGTTGGAGGCGATTCTCAAGTGAGCGCATCAAAGCAGGGCAAAACAGTAGACAAGAAAACCGGCACGGTGCTCAAGAGTCTCATGGACATGGGGTCTTTGTTCGAGTTCGGGGGGGAGATCAGTCCGTTCCTGGAGGAATTATTCACCTTTTTAAGCGATTTGATGCCGATCCTGGCCAAAGCCCAATTTTCCTTGCAGGACACAGCCAGGTATATGCCGGACGCGTCCGATAACATTGCCAGCGCCGAGATGCTCTCGCAGGATGCCACCAATACCATCATGGACAACCTGGAAGCCATCACAACCGATCTTGAAGCTATAACTTCCGGCAATCTGGATGCCGCTACTCAAGAAAAACTCGGTACCCTGGCCGAAAAGATCACCCAGATCCAGATGGCGTTACAATTCCAGGACATTACTGCCCAACATTTGCAGCAGGCCTCCCAGATAGTGGAAGCGATCCAGGTGCGGATGAACAAACTTTTTGAGGCGCTACAGACAATTGGTGAAAAGAACGAAACGGTCAAGGCCATTGTCGATAATTACGCCCAAGAGGTGGGCGATGAAGACGCGCTGGATCAGGCCGATAAAATCAGGCGGGATGACGCGGTGTCTCAAGCCGATATCGATGCCTTGTTCGGGAACTAGCACGTAAATTTAATTAGGGTCCATCATGTCTCAAAAAAACCCCCTGCAAAATGCCAAGGCCGTTCCCTCCAAGGAAGAACTGCGGGAATATCTCGGGCCAGCACGTTATCGGCGCTTTGAAGTGGTGTATGACGAATTGGTGGATCTGGACCTCACACCGAAACTCCAATGGAGCGACGCGGGTAGCAGTTGGTTTCATGCTTTCTACTTCCGGAAGAAACCGATTTTCAACATAGAATGGGGCATAGACTATTTCTACGCCAGCATCTGCTTGAATCAGGCCTTCTTCTCACAGCTGGTTCGGAATGATACGATCGTGCCGGACACCAAGGATCTACTTGAGCGAGGGTGCGCCAAGCAATCCAGCGGGGCAATCCAGGTGGAGGCAAACCTGGAACACTCCAAGGAACAAGAGGCTTTCTTCGATCTGTTGCCCCTGTTGCTGAAGCAGGTCAACTAGCTCACCGCCATTCTCTGCCTTTCGAGATTGGCTATCACCCTTCCCAGGCGCCTCAGGGCAGCCACCTCTTCCAGGTCAACTAAACTGCAATGAGCTCGTTTATGGGCGGTTAAAAGCCGCGCCCGACCGAGGCATCGTGGATCGGTCGACGGTAGTATTCGAAGGTTGTCCCTGAGCCGTGCCAGTTCGTGAAGCGCTTGACCACGACTGTCACCGGCGAGAAGGTGCGGGCGATCCCTTCCACCACATGACCGGTGACATATTTGTAGCCGTGCTTCTTGGTCCAATTCAGGTAGACCCGTTTCAATGTCCGGGCGAAGCCGTTTTTGCGATATTTCGCCAAGATCACAAAGGCATAGGTATACAGGGAATTACCCCGGCCCAGGTTCTGGTCGTATTTGGCCCAGTGATCGTGAGCGAAATATTCCAACGGTACCCCGATGATGTACCCAACGATCTTGCCGTGGTTCCGGGCCACGAAAGGCAGGGTTTTGGGGTAATTGAAGTACTTCCGAATGGTAGTTTTATTCAGCCTAGCGGAGTCGCCGTACACCTGGGCCAGTGACTCAGAGACGGTTATCAATGCCGGAACATCCTCCTGGCCTACGAACTCCATCAATTCGATCTGAAACCCGTGGGGTGATGAGGCGATCACACGTGACCGGGACCTCTCGGTGATATTGAGTGTGAGCTGTTCCATGCCTGTCACTAATCGTGGTTAGCTTTTCAAATTTAGGGGCCGGAGTTCCTCACCGCAAAATTTAAATTTTCGGCGCCGAAGTTAATTCCCGGGGGTTTAGCCAGCTGCCAACGTGGCCGCCGCTTGTCATTTGCCGGGCGGCGGGCTTAGATTCCAGCACCTTTTTATATCGTAACCGTCGTATTGCTGAAGAGGTACTACCGGTGGCTGGGCCAACCGGGCATCGGGTGCGATGGATGGGGATCGGCGGCGATGAGCCGTTGGCTTCCCTTGACGGCAGGTCTAAATTCAACCTGAGCCGGATCTAATTTGAAGGATGATAGACCATGGCATTCCCATCACCGGGAAGCCGGCTATTGACGAGGGGACACAAGCAATGACCCATATGACCTACGCCGATGCCTTAAGACCGACAACCCGCCGCCCGGCCCTGCTATTCGATTTTCTACTCCTGTGCGGGGGATCGGTGTTGCTGGCCTTGAGCGCCCAGCTGACCGTTTATCTGCCCATCGGCCCGGTACCCATCACCGGGCAGACATTCGCGGTCCTGTTAGTAGGGGCGCTGATGGGTAGTGTGCGGGGCGGCCTGGTGGTGCTATTGTACTTAGCCGAAGGTCTATCCGGTTTGCCGGTCTTTGCCGGGGGTAGCGCCGGTCCCGCTATCCTGCTGGGACCCACCGGAGGTTACTTGTTCGGCTTCGTGCCGGCGGCAGTGGTGGTGGGTTTCCTGGCCGAGCTGGGCTGGGACCGGCGTTTTGCGACCACCCTGGCGGCCATGACCATCGGGACTAGCGCTATTTTCCTTTGTGGCCTGGCCTGGCTGGCGGTCTTGCAGTTCCCCGAGAATCTATTGGCAATCGGATTGCTGCCATTTCTCCCCGGAGCGGTGCTGAAAATCGTGGCGGCCGCCCTGCTGCTGCCCCTGGGCTGGCGGTTGCCGGGCTTGAGAGAAGCCTGAGACCATACTCCTTACGCACATGCCTACCACCTGGGCTTGCCGGCTGAAATTTTATTCAGTCGGCGCCGTATGCCTGATGGCGGCGACTATCTCCACAGGTCAAGATTTCGGTATAAATATCGGACGCACCTGGACCGGTCACCAGAGTCTGCGGGTCCCGGTGGGGTTGCGCGTTTATATCGGTCGCAATTACCGCAATTCTCAAGGGCGGTTACATCTAAGGCTGGGGTATGAATGGTCCTAGAGCACCGGAGAATATTATGGCCGGGTGCAACGGCATTTAACCACTGCAGAAGACCTGGAGCGGCTGATCCGCCAACTGGCGGACTGACGCCCGCATTGCAGGAATTACTATAGCGGGGGGGAGCAATGAGTGAGACCATTTTCGCTAAGATAATCAACAAAGAGATTCCGGCAGATATCATCCATGAAGACGAGCAGTGCGTGGCCTTCCGGGACGTGAACCCGGTGGCTCCGGTGCATTTCCTGGTGGTGCCGCGTAAGCCCATTGCCCGGCTCCAGGACTTGGATCCCGATGATCAGGAGCTGATCGGGCACATCCATCTGGTGATTACCCGACTGGTGGAGCAGGAGGAAATCGCCGACGGCTACCGGGTAGTGGTCAACTCAGGGGCCAGCGCCGGACAATCGGTTTTCCAACTGCACTTTCACGTCCTGGGGGGCCGCTCCCTGGGGTGGCCGCCGGGGTAACACGGGCCGATTGGTCGAGGCCCTGCAGGCGGCCCGAGTTTAACCGGCAATGTCACAGCCGGTCAAGATTGCGCAGTCGCAGGCCAAATCTGTGGTTCTGCTTACATCTCGGCACTCTGGTACACTAATTTTAAACCCTGCCGTCGATCGGCAGGTGGAGTGCCTAAGCCTTACCTATTCGCGGATATGTACGGCGAAGTTTTGTCTATCTAGCCGCCGGGAAAGGGTTGAAAACAATTTATTATTATTGGAGCTTGATGTCAGGCAAATCAGAAAAGCGTCCCCAATCTGATTCTGCGGCCTCACCGGCGCCGCGCTGGTTGGCGCCCGGTATTCGATTGATGTTGCTGGTCTGGTTGCTATTGGTCCCCCTGGCGGCCAAACTGACCTATACTCTCAGTTTCAAGGAGCGTAGTGCTCATTACGTCTTGGTAAACCTGGAAATCGACGGTCTGCGCTCACGGGAACAGCTGGAGTTCAAGATGCCGGTATGGACTCCGGGCAGCTATAAGGTCCGTGATTTTTCCCGCCACGTGGTAGACCTCCGGATCACCAGTGGGAGCCGTGAGCTGCCGGTATTCAAGCTGGATAAGAACACCTGGCAGGTGGAACTTGATGGTCACAGGCGCATCGATGTAAAGTACAAAGTCTATGCTTTCGAGAAGGACCACCGCACCAGTTTTGTCGATGCCGACCGGGCCCTGCTGAACGGGGCCAGCGTCTTCCTGTATCCGGTGGGCATGGAGACCAAGGAGAGCCTAGTGGTGGTAGACCTGCCCCCGGGCTGGCAGCTGGCCACCTCCAGCCTGCCCTCGGTGGGGAGACGCAGCCCCGTATTCCGGGCGCCCAATTATGATACCCTGATAGATTCGCCCCTGATGATCGGTTCACACAAAGTGTTCGAAACCCTGGTCGATGAGGTGCCCTACCGGTATGCCATCTCCGGTCAGGGCGAATACGATCAGGTGCAGCTGCTGGCCGACACCCGCAAAATAGCCGGCGAAATACACCAGCTCTTTGGCAGTGTGCCTTACGATCAATATACCATCTTTCTTGACATAGGTGCCCGGCGCAACGGTGCCCTGGAGCACCTCAGCTCCGTCTACTTGATGGTTTCCCGCTGGACTTTCGAAGGTGAGGATAACTATCGCAAATATTTAGAGCTGCTAGCCCACGAGCTGTTCCACGCCTACAACGTCAAGCGTATCCGTCCCACGGTTCTGGGGCCGTTCGATTACGACCGGGAGAATTACACCACCCAGCTGTGGGTGGCCGAGGGTCTGACCTCCTATTATGATCGCCGGCTGCTGCTGCTGTCCGGCTTGCTGGACGTCGAGAAGTACCTGGAACTATTGACCACGGATATGGAGAAAATGCTCGGCACACCAGGCCGCCATCAGCAGACCCTTGAAGAGGCCTCTTTCGATGCCTGGATAAAGTATTATCAACCGGACGAGAACAGCCGCAACGCCACCATTTCCTATTATACCAAAGGGAGCCTGGTGGGAGTAACACTTGATTTGGCGATCCGGGAGGCCACCGACGGCAGCCGCAGTCTGGATGATGTATTCCGGGCTTTATGGCATGATTTTCAGACCACCGGGGAAGGGTTCACGCCGGAGCGGTTTCGGGAAATCTGCGAGGAGACTGCCGGCCGGTCCTTAGAAGAGGTGTTCGCCTACGTCACCACCACCACGGACATCGATTGGGAAGGGGCTTTCAGACCCTTCGGCCTGGAAGTGGTGGCCGCGCATCCGGACCCGGCCGACACGGCCAAAGCCTATTGGGGTTTCGAAACCGAGGAACGGGAAGGCAGCCTGGTCATTACAGCCATAACCCATGATACCCCGGCGGCGGAATCCCGGTTAAGCGTCAACGATGAGCTGCTTTTCGTGGATAACTACCGTCTCACAGCGGCCAACGGGGCCACTATTTTGGATTCCCGGGAGCAGGGCGAGACGGCCACATTTGTGGTCAATCGTGATGGCCTGATGCGTACCTTCAGGGTGAAGCCTGTCCGCCCGCCGTTCGATTCCCTCACGCTGATGAAAGTGGCCGAACCCACTGCACGGCAGAAAATGCTCTACGCCAACTGGTTGGGCGCGGCCTGGGAATAGCCCGCCTTGCCCTTAAAGCCGCCGGTAATTGTTCTGGCCAACGGCCGCTTTCCCACCCACCACCGGCCGCTGGAGGCGTTACGGACGGCCGGCACACTCCTGTGTTGCGACGGCGCCGCCGATAACCTGCTGACATTTACGCGCTCACCCGACTTCGTACTGGGCGACCTGGATTCCATCAGCCCCCGGGCTCGGCAGGCCTTTGCCAACCGCCTGGTGGAACTGCCATCGCAGCAATCCGGTGACCTGGAAAAGGCGCTACAGTGGGCGCGGCAGTCCGGGGTAGAGGCGGTGACTATCATCGGCGCCACCGGTGGGCGAGCGGATCACGCTCTGGGCAATCTGTTGCTGATGTGGCACGATTTCGGCTTGGCGCTGACGGCGCTGACTGACACCGGCGCCTTCCAGGTAGTGCGCGGAGTCGGGGAATTGCCTTCCTTCCCCGGCCAGCCGGTGGCTCTTTTCCCTGATGCCACCACGGTCAAGATGACCAGCCGGGGGTTGGTGTGGGAGCTGACCGCCGAAAGTCTACCGGGCCTACACCGGGGAATGTCAAATCGTAGCCGGGCGGATAAAATTTTCCTTGAAGTGGCCGGCGGAGCAGTCCTAGTCTTTCAAGGCTATCCTGACTAACCACCGGACGCTATGGATACCAGCCTACCGGCCATCGACCTATCCATAGTGCTGGTCTACCTGGCCGTGATCCTTTACCTGGGTTTCCGGCGTCCCCGGCGATCCTCCACCACTACGGCCGATTATCTGCTGGGCGGTCGGCGATTGACTGTGGTCCCCTTCGTGGCCACCCTGGTAGCCACCTGGTACGGCGGTATCCTGGGGGTGGGGGAGTTCACCTACTTGAATGGCGTGGTCAACCTGGTGGTGTTCGGCCTGCCTTATTACTTTTTCGCCTTACTATATGCCCTGTTCCTGGCGGGGCGCATCCGCCGGGGGGAGGCCCTGACCATTCCCGAGCGTTTCCAGCACTACTTCGGCGCCCGCTCGGCCCGCTTCAGCGCCCTGCTGGTGTTCCTGCTCACTACCCCGGCGCCCTATCTGCTCATGCTGGGAGTGCTGGCCAGGTTGCTCACCGGGATGCCCTTATGGCTGGGGGTGCTATTGGGCACTATCTTCAGCACTGTCTACCTGTGGCGGGGGGGGTTCCAGTCGGTGGTGCGCACCGACCTGCTCCAGTTCACCCTGATGTTCGCCGGTTTCGGCCTGTTGCTGGTACTGCTGCACTCGCAACTGCCCCTGCCCGAGCTGTGGGAGCGGCTGCCCGCCGGACATCGCAGCCTACGGGGACCGGACAGTCTGGGCTGGCAGGTAATACTGGTATGGTTTTTCATTGCCAGCTGGACCTTTGTGGACCCGGGATTTTACCAGCGCTGCGCCGCGGCCCGCGACGGAGCTACCGCCCGGCGAGGCATCCTCATCAGTATCGGTGTCTGGTTTGTGTTCGACCTGCTCACCACGGCCGGTGGACTATATGCCGTGGTGCACCTGCCCGAACTGGCCCAATCCCCGGCTGGTGGGGTAGCCGCCTTTCCGTTGCTGGGTGCGGCGGTTCTGCCGACCGGCCTGCGGGGGCTGTTCTTCGTCGCGCTACTGGCGGTTATCATGAGTACCGTGGATTCATTCACTTTTATCGGCGCCACCACTCTGGGGCGGGACTTGCGCTCCGGTCCTCTGACCGCTACGGTTGAGCGCCGCCGGATTCGATGGGGCCTCGTAGCCAGCGGGTTGCTGGGTTTCCTCCTGGCACTGGCTGTTCCCTCGGTGGTGGAATTATGGTATCTGCTGGGGTCGATGCTGGTGCCGGGTTTGCTGGTACCGATCCTGCTCACCTTTGGGCGCTCCCGGCCTCTGTCGGATAACGCCGCCCTGTCGATCAGCCTGGCGGGTGTGCTGGTGGCCGCACTGTGGCAGGGTGGCTATCAGGCCGGCATCCTAACTTCACCCGATGGGGGCTATTTCCTGGGTCTGCCGTCCATGCTACCAGGCTTGATAGTCACCGTGGCTTTAGGTATATACCACTTGAAGGGAGAAACCGGATCGGTGATGAAATGAGAACGAGGCAACGACCTGGCAGCCATTACCTCGTTCGGTATGGTAGAATGTGCCAACAAGGAGTAGTACTCCCTCTACCTAAAGAGTACCTACGGAGGTGTGTAGTGGAGTTAAAGCTAACTCCAGCTCCACCTTTGTATATTTGCATGGTGTCGAAATGTTCCCGGAATCGACTGTGAAACGCGGTCGACGGATCATTAGTAACCACCATTCGCCGGGCTCGAGCGTACAGGCCACCGGCGGCGTATACATCCACGTTCCTTTCTGCCACTCCAAGTGCTTCTACTGCGATTTTTACTCTCTGGCGGGGCGGGAAGATGTAATTGAGCTCTTCATCGAGTGTCTGGAGCGGGAAGTGCGGCGAGTGGCAGCCGGCTCTATCTCCTGGTCGGTGGACACGCTGTATATCGGAGGCGGCACACCCAGCCTGCTGCCGCCGGCGGGGGTGGAGCGCCTGATGCACGCCCTCGATGATGTGGTAGGCCTGGGGGCGGTGACCGAAATCACCCTGGAAGCCAACCCGGGGGAGGCCCCGGCTGAGCGCCTGCGGGATTACCGCCGGCTGGGTGTCAATCGGCTTTCGTTGGGAATACAGTCCTTCGATCCCGCTGTCCTGGACTTCCTGGGACGCGTTCATGGGCCGAAAGACAGTCAGAGGACCTTCGCCGCCGCCCGGCAAGCCGGGTTCGATAATATCAGCGTTGACCTGATTTTCAATGTGCCCGGGCAGAGTTTGGAGCAGTGGCAGGCCGACCTGGAACGGGTGCTTGAACTACAGCCGGAGCACATCTCCGCTTACTCGTTGACCGTGGAGGCCGGCACCGGCCTGGCGGAGGCGGTAGACGCGGGTGAAGTTATCATGCCGGCGGAGGAAACTGACTACCGGATGTTCACGGCTACCCGGGAGCTGCTGACAACCGGGGGCTACAGCGCCTATGAAGCCAGCAATTTCGCCCGGGACGGCCGGGTCTGCCGCCACAACCTGCATTACTGGCGCATCGAGCCTTATCTAGGCCTGGGACCAGCGGCCCATGGGTTTGACGGCAGCAGCCGCTACTGGAACGTGCGGGACTTGGATGAATACTTAAGACGGGATGCCGCGAGAGAGTCGCCCCGGTCCGGCAGTGAGAACCTGACCGTCGAACAGTTGGCCAACGAGCGACTGGCCTTCGGACTGCGCCTGGCCGAGGGGGTTTCCGTAACTAATGGCTTGGGATTCGGATCTAGCGGGGCTTTTCGCCGGCACTTCGCCGCCCAGCTACAGCGCTGGTGCGGGAAGGTGGAATTGTCCGGCACACAACTGCGCGCCACGCCCGCGGGGGTGCTCTTCCTGGACAGCCTGGCCGCCGATTTTATGCTTCCGGCCGATCAGCAGGCCGTCAACCGGTAGCGACAAAAGGGCGCTGAGCCGGATCAGCGCCCCGATCATTTACTCCTGGTGCTGAATAGCAAGGGTTAGAGCAGGGGAATGATATCCGCTAAAAACATCAGTTCACTGCGGGCGCCGATATACCTGGCCCTGATTTTACCCTGTTTATCGACGAGGAAGGAGGTCGGGACGGCCTGAATGCCGCCGTAGGATTTAGTGATTTTCCCCAGCTCCGACCGGGATCCATGCAATACCGGGTAGCTGATCTTGTAATTGCGGGCAAACTTCTGGATCTGGTCGGGGCTGATCTCATCCAAGGAGATGCCCAGCACCATGAAGTCCCGGTCTTTATACCTGGTGTGCAACCTGGAGAGATCCGGGATTTCCCGGCGGCAGGGGGGGCACCAGGTGGCCCAGAAATTGACCAATACCACCTTGCCACGTAGCTTGCTCAGGGTATAGCGCTCACCGTCCAGGCTTTGAATGGTGAAGTCCGGAGCCGCCGCCAGGGCCGGGGAGCTACTGGCCGGGGCGGAGAGCTGTCTCGATCCCGCCAGCAGTAAGGCTGCCAGCACTGCTCCGATTGAGGTTATGGTGACCAATACTTTCATCCGATTCCTTTTCTCGAAAATATATCTCCGGTACCACCGGGGATTTGCCAGGTCTTCATGGTTAGATACCGATCTGGACATGGAAGTTACAGCCGCGCTCAGCCTGAGAGGCTCTTGACCATCCTGATAGTCATCCCGATCCCTAGCGGCCACCCAGCAAGATATCCTGGTGTGCCCCAAGACCGCTATCGAGAAAGTCCACGAACTTCTGGACGTCACGGGTCATGTTCGGCAGGCGGGCCAGCTCGCTGCCATCGGGGGCCAGAACGGCGTAAAACGGCAAGGCCGCGGTCCCGAACCGCTCCACCGCGTAGCGCTGCTTTTCCCGGTAATTCTCACCGGCGTCGGTATATAGGCGCAGAAGGACAAAGCGCTCGAAGCGCTCTACCACCTCCGGCTCAGTGAAAATATTGGCTTCCATCCAGCGGCAGTTGGTGCAGGTATAGCCTGTAATATCCAGGAAAACGGGCCGGCCGACAATCCGGGCTTCCGCCAGGGCGTCCTCCAACTCGGTGTGCCAGCGCAGCTGCTCCAACCGGCCCCCCAGGGCTATTCCCGAATCCCCCTGCGTCAGACGGGGCGGCAGGTAGGCCTCCACGATACCCGGGACCTTCTGCCCGGTGAGTCCCACTCCCAGCAGCAGGGTGATTATCAGAAAAGTGCCGCTCAGCAGCAGCCGGGGCACCGAAATACGTTCCAAGGGGGAATCATGGGGCAGCTGGATTTTACCTAGCAGGTATAGCCCGGTCAGGGCCAGGATCACCGTCCAGGAAGCCAGCACCGACTGGTGGGTGAAAATGCCCCAGCTCCACACCAGGTCGCTGTTGCTGATGAACTTAAAGGCTGCTGCGACCTCCAAAAAGCCCATCACCACTTTCACTGAATTCAACCAACCGCCGCTCTTGGGCAGCTGGGCCAGTTTCTGGGGGAACAGCGCCAGCAGGAAGAAGGGCGCGGCAAAGGTGGCCGAGTAGGTGACCATCCCGATCAAGGGCCACAGGTAGTGTCCCTGACTGGCCGCCACCAGCAACAGGCCCACGAACTGGACCGTACAGGTGAAGGAGGTAATGGTGAAGGTCAGGGACATGAAGAAGATGCCGATCATCCCGGTCCGGGATTCCTGGCGCAGGCTGAACTGCCGCAACCGGGCGGGTAGTTGAATTTCGTAGAGCCCGAACAGGCTCAGGGCGAAGTAGACGAATAGTCCCGCCAGCAGCAGGTTCACCCACGGATTGGCGGCTAGCCGGTTGGCCCCGGCAGCGCCCAGGGTCAGGGCCAGTATCAATCCCAGGGCGGAATAGATCACGATGATACCAAGGGCGTACAATCCGGCGGACTTAGTGGCCGGCATAGTGCGGCTCTCACCCTGTTTGAGGAAGAATGACACCGTGATGGGGATCATGGGGAACACGCAGGGGGTCAGCAGGGCCAGCAGACCCATGCCGATTGACAGCAGCAGGAAAGACCACAGCCCTTCCTGGATGGCGGCCTGCAGCTCGGTACCCTCTAACCCGGAGATGCCGGCTTGGTTGGAAGCGGCGGCGATAAACTCGAATTGCTCCCGCGGCGGTCCATCCTCCAGATCGAGCAGGAAGTGGAACTCCTGGTCGAGGGGCGGGAGGCACATGGTTTCGGTGCAGAGCATGAACGCCAGTCGGCCGGAAAAGGGCAGTCTGCCCGGCGGTAGATCGGAGGATAGTTGGAAGGCCTGGCTCAGGTTTACCTTACCGGAGTGCCAGCCCACTTCGATCTGGAAACCTTCGTCCCAGACCCGCTTGGAGGGCGGTTCCTGGAAGGCGCCGTAACCCGTCACCAGCATACTATCGTTCAGCTCGAAGTGGGTGGGGACCGGTCCCAGGCCCTTTAAGTCGCCGGAATAAACGTGCCAGCCGTCTGCAATAGAAAGGTTAGCATGCACGGTGACCTGCTCGCCGGCGCGGACAGTGCTGCGATCCACCGATATTTCAATGTCTACGATATCTGACGGAACTTGTGCCTGTAGCGGCAGGCCGGCCACCAACAGGACGGTAGTCAGGAATCTTGCTAATCGCAAAACTCGCTCCTCTCCTCAGACACCGGCATCACCTGTATGCCGGCTGATAATCATTCTCATGCTAACCCGAGACGGCGGCTTAACCACCCTCTAACGCTCCCGGTGGACCGCAAGTTCCGGCGGATAGTATCGATCTGCTGCTCCACCACCCGCTCTCCCTCGGCAATCAGGTCATCGAGCAGGTCAAACCGGGTCCAGTGGGCGTTTAAGGTATCGGGGTGCAGCAGCACATCCCACCGGTGGACCAGGGCCTGTGACAACCGGGCGGCGGTGATTTCGCCGGCCCGCCCCAGAATGGTAACGATGTTCTGCTCCGCCAGGGGGGCGAAGCGATGTATGGAAACATCCACGGCAATGATAAACTCGGCCCCCAGCTGACGGGCCGTGTCGCCGGGCACCGGCTGGCCCACTCCGCCGTCGCTCAACAGGCCTGGTTCCATTTGCACAGGTGGCAGGTAGCCGGGTATGGAAGCGCTGGCCGTCACCGCCTCTACCAAATTGCCCGCATCGATGACCACGTCGTTGCCGGTTTGCAGATCCACGGCGACACAGGCAAAGGGTAGCCGCAGTTCCGCAAAAGTCTTCACCGGCAGCAGGAAATCAATCAGCCGGGCCAGGCGCTCGGTCTTGACCACTCCCGACCGGCTGTCGGAAAAGTTCAGCACCAGTTTGTGGCGTATGTAGTGGGTTGCCCATTCCAGGAAGCCCGGCTCATCACCCGGCGCCTGGGCCTGGACCAAATTGATACCCGACTCGGCGAACTCTTCGCTGGGGAGCATCTTCCTGAAACGCTGTTCGACCCATTCGATATCGAGGGTGGCGCTGTACATGGCGCCCACCACAGCGCCGATGGAGGAGCCCGCAATCATGTCCAGGGGAATGCCGTGTCGGTGCAGGGCCCGGATCACTCCCAGGTGTGTCAGACCGCGTGCCCCTCCCGCTCCCAGGGCCAAACCTACTTTTGGAACTCTCATTCAGGCTCTCCAGTGGTGCCGGCTGCTCCAGCCTGGTTTGGCGAGCTTGACGGGGTCACTCCACCCTGACTTTGAGTATTCGTTGGGGATTGATCGGATTATCACGGTTGTCGGTGGGGGCCGCCGCGATAGCGTCCACCACCTCCAGCCCCTCAGTAACCTGCCCGAACACCGTGTACTGGTTATCCAATTGCGCCAACCGGCCCAAGGCGATATAGAACTGGCTGCCGGCGCTGTTGGGATCCCGGGAGCGGGCCATAGCCAGGGTACCCTTTACGTGGGTCCGGGGGTTGAACTGAGCCCATATTGATTATCGCCACTGTTAGAGCCGTAATCGCTTCGGGCGCTCAAATCAATGGGGATAAGGACGTCTCCGCTTATATAATCAGCCCAACCCGCCTCTTCAATGATGTCCGGATATGCGATGGCGGGGCGGCGGGTGGGACAGTTGAATG
>SDBT01002542.1_pt1 | contig 32122 bp, 31 predicted proteins | sample 2277101 | NCBI WGS metagenome assembly SDBT01 (sample SAMN10404973, study PRJNA504765) | marine sediment metagenome | isolation source: marine sediment core GS10_PC15, 103 cmbsf | place: Arctic Ocean: Southern Knipovich Ridge | collected 2010 | reverse complement strand
ACGGCGGGGCGACTGAAGCGGTACGACGCCGTGCTGATCTCGACGGACCACTCGGCCTACGATTACCAGTTCATCGTGGACCACGCGGCCCTGGTGATCGACACCCGCAACGCCACGGCCGGCATCCGCCGCGGCCGGCGGAAAATCGTCCCGGCGTAGCGGGCACCTACGAGCGCAAACCAGGAGCGAACCGCGCCGCCGGTGGCGCAGTTCGCTCTCTTTATGCAATAGGAAGCGCGGGCCCTATTTGCCCTTGGTGGGCTTTGGCTTGTCGCCGGTGTCGATGTCGGCGACGTAGATGCCTTCGTTGCCGGCGGAGTCGCGCTTGACGTAGACGATCCGTCCCCCCGCGGCGTGCTGCACCTGAATGTTCCCGCCGATCCGATGAAGCGTCCCCGTCGCCCCGTCGTGCAAGAACGCCTCGCCCGCTTTGGTATCCTTTTTCACCAGCACCATGGACGAGGGCGTCGGCCCGGCGCCGACGGCGAGCACGTCGCTCTGCTTGCCGGCCGGCTTGCCCGCCTGGCGGTCCCAGATCCGACAGACGGACCGTGTCTTCGCGCCCGAGCCGTCCGCCGCGTCCTCGACGTCATAGTAGTAGACATAGCGCCCATCGGTGGTCCATTGGGGCGCTAAGTCGTCCAGACTCGAGTTCTTCTCGTGCGTAGGCAGCTCGGCGATCTGCTTCTCAGCTTTGGTGTCGTACAGGATCAGGCTGGCCGGGAGCTTGACCATGGTGTAATAGCGACCCCCGTCTCGGACGTGATCGGACCGGATGCGCTGGCCCGGCACGAACACGGCGATCACATTGCCGACGGGGCTGACACTCGTGGCGTAACCCTGAACGGGGAGTTTCCTTATCTTCATGTCCGGCAGGGAGGCCAGACCCACGTTCCGTCCGACCGAGACGACCAGATTGCGCCCGGTTGCGTCGAACAACCCGAAATTCCCGCCGCCGGGCCAGTTGAGCTTCTCGACCTTGCCGGAGGGGATGTCGTAACGGAGGAGTTTGATGGCCGAGCGGACGCCCCCGTCCGGAGATTCTTCCCTGTGGACGTCGTACATCAGCAGCGACCGACTGGCCGGATCGAACATGTTGAACTGCGTCGGAACCGTCCGATAGCCACGATCCAGCGAGATCGGCAGAATCGACTCCTTGCCCGTTGCCACGTCGTGCAGAATCGCTTGGTATTTCTTCTCCTGCCGGTCGCCCGCCGGCGCATCGTCGGCCTTGCTCGTCGCCCGGGTGTACAGCAGCTTCTTCCCGTCCGGGCTCAGGCGGAGCTGCCAGCGCCACCAGGACCGGCGATTGATGATCCGGTCGAGGTCGTCCGTGAGGACGAGCTTCTCGTTGACGAGCTTGGGCTCCGCCGCCACCGCGCCGCCGGCAATCACCGCGAGGACGAACACTGTGACCAGCAATGTCTTGCGCATGGATTGAATCTCCCGAAATCTCCGGCCGGATGACACAGGGCCATCACGCCTGTCCGTCGAGGAGAGTCTCCGGCCGATGCCCTTCCCTGCGAACGGCCCCAGCGCCCCTGGCGGGCGACCCGGGGAGTGTAGAAAGTTCGGCCTCTCCCCACAAGAGGGCGGCATGGTCAGCGGCGCAGCCGACCTGCCTGCCAGTGGCGGGCGGCCATGATTACCCTGTGGCGGCGATTGTGCTATCATGCCCGCGCAATCGAAAGGAGCGCGCGCAGTCATGTCCGATTCACCGAAACCGAAGCCGCCCGTCACCGAGACAAGTTGGGGCTCCCTCCAGTGGCTCGCCAGCCGCGAACTCGGCAACGCCGAGGACCTGACGGTCGGGCGGGTGGTCATCAAGGCCGGGCAGTCCAACCCGCGCCACGGACACAACAACTGCGAGGAGGTGCTGTACCTGCTCGCCGGGCGGCTGGACCACACCATCGGCGACGAAACCGTCACCCTCGAACCGGGCGACATTATTACCATTCCCGCCGGCGTCAACCATAACGCCGTCAGCACCGGCGACGTGGACGCGGACATGATCGTCGTCTACTCCGCCGGCGACCGCGACTTCACTCTCGAAGACCAGCCGTAGGGCCGGCTAGCGAGGCTTCTCGGTCGGGGTCGGGGGCAGGGCGAGCAGCTTGTAGCGGCGTGGCAGCAGGCGGGCGTCGGACTGGGGGGCCAGGTAGAACGTGGCGGGCTTTCCGCCGGGCGGGGTGACGGTCACCGCGAGTTGCATCCGGACGAGGGCGGTGCGCGCCGGGTCGGTCCCGAGCAATCGGGTGGGCAGGGCCAGTTCGAGCGTCCAGCCGGCGGCGTCGGCGCGTCCCTGGATGAGGACCACGTCGGCGGGAAGCCTAGCCGGCGGGGCCAGGCGGGTCAGCAGCTCCAGTGAACGGCCGGCGGTCGAGTTGCACCGATAGACCAGTTGCGTCCAGGTGTCGCGGTCGGCATCCACGGCCAGGACCAGCTCCCACCGGCCGGGCGGGGCATCCTGCTCGACCCGCGCGACGGTCTTGGCGGCGATCCGCACGGCCAGCAGCACGTGCGACGGCGACGACGCGATCCTTGCCAGGGCCAGGCCCGGCTGACCGTCGGGCGCGACCAGGGGAATGAGCTGGGCCTCGGACCAGACCTTCTCGTCGAGCCGGCCGTCCAGGTTCATCCGCTCGGCCGCGGGCGCAGCGACCAGACCGTCGGCGACGGCCATCGCCCGGGCCGGGCCCGACAGCGCAGCCAGCTCCACCAAGGCCAGCCGGGCCCACGTCCGGTCGGGTGAGGCGGACAGCTTGCCATAGGCCTCCCGGGCCCGTTCGAAGTCGCCGGCGGCGGCGCCGGCTTTGGCCAGCAGCATCAGGCCCGGTTCGTCCTCGACCCACGAGTGCCATTGGGCCAGGCGCTTGACGGCCAAGCGGAACTGCTCGACGGTCGGCCGGCGGGCCCGCCCGTAGACGGTGTGCTGCTGGGTCCACTCGCGCGAGGCCAGCATGACCACGGCCGTGAGGTTGAGCCGCTCGGCCAGCGGATGGGCGGCCGGCAGGGCCAGCAGCTCGCGCTGGACGTCGGCGGCCCCGGCCAGTTTGCCCTCAGAGAGCAGGTGAGTGATGATCCCCACCAGCAGGTCCGACGGCAGGGGGTCTTGAGGGTGGGCGCGGGCGGCGTCGAGCACCGCCGGGGCGGTCACGCCGATGTTGTGCTTGAGCAGGACGGCCGCCCGCAGCGTCGCGCCGCTTGCGAGGCTCTCGGGCACGGGCGGGTCGGACTGATAGCCTCCCCGCGCCTCGGCCAGGCCGGCCGTGAACAGGCCTTGACGGGGCAGCGGCTCGGAGCATCCGTAGGCGGTGATCTTGGCGGGTCGGCCTTCGGGCCCGACCCACGGCAGCAGGCACGCCGACCGCAGGGCGGCCATGGATCCCGACACGGCCGAGCCGCGCGGATACCGCCAGCCGACGAACTCGGCCACCACGTTCTGACGCGGGGGGCGCTTGGCCTGGCCCCAGGGCGGGGTGTACTTGTCGTTGCCTTCCAGGCCGGTGAACAGGCGATCGACGCGGTGGGGCGGGAGGCCGGACCTGGCCAGGGTGGCCGCATCGGCGTCGGCGGCGATGTCTACGGCCTCTTCGGCCAGGCGGGCGATCAATCGGTTCTCGGCGCGGATGCCGGTGGCCTCGGGGCCGACCGGCCCGACCGCCACGACGGCCGGGCGGTACAGCCGGATGGCCGCGGCCAGGTGGCGGAGCATCTCGGGCCGGGCGGGTACGTCCAGCCGGGCCGACCACCGCTCCAGCACGCCGGCCTCGTCGAGCGCTCCGGCGTCGGGCGCGCCGGCGACGGCCAGGAAGTCCCGCAGTACGGTCGCCCCGCCGGCACCGGCCGAAGCGGCCGCGGCGCGGAGGAAGTCCTCGCCGTCGGGGCCGGGGCCGGACGCATCCCCCGGCTGCTCGGGCATGGCGGCGAATACGACGGCCGAATCGCACCCGGCGGCAGCGTGGGCCCACAGGGCCGGGAAGAGGCTCGCGTCGCCCGGCCCGGCGATGAACAACACGTCCACCTTCTCCCGGCCGTGGACGAGCTTCCAGGCGTCGCCGGCGCGGCGCCAGATCCGCCCACCGTCGCCCCCGGCCAGCAGCGTGCCGTCCGGCAGGCGGACCAGCGCGTGCACGGGCCCGGGGGAGGGGGCGTCCAGCGACTGGAACTTCCTGCCGCCGTCGATGGTGCGGAAGATCTTGCCGGTCAGTCCGCCGGCGACGATGGCCTGGTCCCCGTCGGCGGCGACGGCTTCGAAGTCGGCCAGGCGGCGTGTGCCCACCGGCAGCGGCAGGGACCTGGCCGTCCAGACGCGGCTGCCGGGCCGGCTGGTGAGGACGGTCCCGTCATCGCCGACGGCCCAGCATGTTTCCTTGTTGGCGAAGTCGGCGGCCCGCAGCGCGGCGGCCGAGGAGATCACCTGTGGCCGGACCGGCGGCTCGGCCAGTCGCCGCAGGGAGACGATCCGGTTGGCCGCCCCGACGAGGTAGGCGAGGTTGACGTTAAGGAAGGCCCCGCCGGTCAGCGAGCCGGCCGATTCGGTCCGGATCGGCGTCCATATCCGCCCGCCGGCGACGGTCGCCCAGACCCCGCTGGGTGCGATGCGGGTCGCTCGCCCGAAGGCGATGCCGCGGTCGCCTTCCATTCGCCCGCCGCGCAGGGCGCCTGCCCGCGGCATCGGCAGCAGCCGGAAGCTCGCCCCGCCGTCGACGGTCTTGAGCAGGGCCGCGCGCGTCGCCCAGCCGGGGTGGCCGGGCACGGGCGCGCCGCCGAAGACGTAGCCGGTCTTGTCGTCGATGAAGTGGACGGCCGAGAAGTCGGCCCGCACGTTGCAGTCGATCCGCCGCCAGGTTGCGCCGCGGTCGTCGCTGCGGAGGATGGTGGCGCCGTCGCCGACGGCCCAGAGCACGTCGTAAGCCGAGCCGAACGCTCGCACCGCGCCGTCCCCCCCGCTCGCCGCGGCCACCGCCCCGAACAAAGCCGCCATCACACAGATCGTTCGCATGGCCATCCCCGCCCCTCGCCTATGGGTTCGCCGGCCGGCTGGCCGGCAGCGTTGCCGGCCGCGTCGTCGGCAGCGTCGTCGGCCGCGTCGTCGGGAGCCGGTGATCCCACGCGCCGGGGCTGCGGAAATAATCCTGGATGGCCTTCATGGTCGGCTTCTTGCCACGCGGGATGTACGAGGTGTCCTTCGGCCCGCCCTCCTGATTGGGATGATTGCGCCACTCCCAGATCAGCACCCCCGCGACGGCCTTCTCCTGCCGCCAGGTCTCGAAGAACGCCTGGAAGCACTTGGCCTGCGTCTCCACGTCGGGCACCTTCGAGCCGTAGTAGTTCCACGGCTCCTTGGCGCAGCCCTGCTGACTGGGCCAGCCCACCTCGGTGAACAGGATGGGCCGGCCGATCTCCTTCTGCCAGGCCAGGATCTTCTGCTTGATGGGCTTGAAGGACGCCCGAAGCACGTCCAGCGTGGGCTTCTTATCGCCGACCAGGTCGTGGTAGCTGGTCATTCCCACCACGTCCAGGTCGGACCACCACTCGATGTCGCGGTAGTGGTCCCAGTTGGCCGAGTAGCACAGGATGCCGCTGAACACCTTCCGGACCTTGGCGATGAGGGCGCGCCAGCGGTCGGTCTGGTCCTCCAGGCTGACCAGCTCCGAGCCGACCACGAACACCTCGACCCCGCTGGTCTCGGCCACCCGGGCGTAGCGGAGGATGTAGCTCTCGTAGTCGGCCCACCACTTGTCGGGCTTGGGGGGATTGATCCGCCCGCGCCAGTCGCCGGGGCCGGGGTTTTCGAGCAGGACGATCGGCATCATGACCACGCGGAGCTTGCGGCGGCGTGCCAGCCGGACCAGCCCTTCGAGCCGCTTGAGGGAAGGGACCTTGCGGTACTCGACGAACAGGGAGCTGGACGAGGCGTTCTCCTGGAACGCGGCCAGGGACAGGCCGATGGTGTTGGCGCCGGTCTGGGCGATCTCCTCGACGTATTGCTCGAAGGGGATATTCGGATCGTTGGAGTGCAGTTGGAGGGAGAACCCGCGGAACTCCCCGGCCGGCGACGGCTTCAGCGGGGGCGGCAGGGGGACCGGGTCGGCCTTACGCTGAGCGAGGGCGTGGAATCCGTGCGGTGCAGCCAGGGCCGCCAGCAGCAGGCCCACCACGCCCAGCACGGCCAGGCGTTCCATTCGCCGGCGGTATCGTACGGAGGTGATGCTTTCTGTCTCGTCGAAATCGTTCATGGCTGTTCGGTTCCGGCCGGTCGGCTGGCGCTGTCGGGGACCGCAAATTCCTCGACCGGGCCGGTGAACGCGTACAGGATCACCCGGCGCACACCCTGGGCAAACTGGGCCGCGCCCGCCCCGGCGGGGGCGGGCGACTTCATTAGACGCGCCAGCGACGGATCGGTTCCGCCCTCCCGGCCGAACGGCACGGTCACGCCCATCATATCCAATTCATACCACCACTTGATGTCGCGGTACGACCGGCCGCGGGCGATGTAGCACAGACGCCCGGAATACGCCTCGCGCACCTTGCTGATGACCGGACGCCAGCGATTCTCCAGATCTTCCAGCGAGGACAAGTGCCACCCGATGGCCAGCGCCTCCGCCTCGGTCCGCTGGGCCAGATAAGCGCAGAAGATCAGGAAGTTGGCGTAATCCTCCCACCAGTCGTCCGGCTTGCGGGGCTCGATTGTGCCGGTGGACTCGCCTTTGGCCGGCGCGTCCAGCAGCACGACCGGCATGACCACCACCGCCAGGCCGCGCTGATGGGCGCGCGCGATGAGGCGTTCGAGCCGGTCTTCCGGGGGCATGCGGCGGGTCTCGATGAAGATCGAGCCGGCGTCGGCGTCGTCCTGCCAGCCGGGCAGGGACAGGCACACGGCGTCGAAACCGGCCCGGGCGATCTGATCGATGCGCTGCTCGTAGGGCTCGTCGGGATCGTCGGTCCGCAGCGGGAGCACGGCGGCGCGGATGGCCGTCGGACCGACCGGCGCCGGCGACTCGTCGCGAGGCGCGACCGTGGGCGCCGACTGGCTCAGTCGGTGCACGGCCACGGGCGTGCCCACCGCCGCCAGCAGCAGCACGGTCACGCCAAGGATCGCCAGGCGCTGCATTCGCTGCCCGCGGGGGGCCGGGATTCTGTCCTCGGAATCGTACACGCTTTGGGTCCCCGGGCTCGTGGCCCGTATGGCTATGTTACGCCTCCGGCGGCACCGAGGCAACGCTGACGAGCAGATCGCACGCGCGTCCTTGCGTGGAGGGCGGGCAGCGCCCACAATAGCGGGCCAAGCGACCGCGCGGTCGCGGACGTGCGCAATCGGCTCATTGACCCGGTGCATGGATCTGGAGTTGCCATGAACGTATTGGTTACCGGCGGGGCAGGGAATCTCGGCTCGCACCTGATCCGCGTGCTGGCATCGGCTGGCCACCGCTGCGTGGCGTACGACAATCTCTACTCCGGGCACGCCCAGGCCGTCGGGGACGTGCCCCTGATCGTCGCCGATACCTCGGATGCCGAGGCGCTGTCGTCGGCATTCCGCCAACACGCCATCGAGGCGGTGGTGCACCTGGCGGCGTTCATCGAGGCGGGTGAGTCGGTCCGGAATCCCGGCAAGTACTTCCGGAACAACACGGTGGCGGCCCTGACGCTCCTGGAGGTCATGCGGGCCGTGGGGGTGGGCCGTCTGGTGTTTTCCTCCACCGCGGCCGTCTACGGGCACCCCGAACGGATCCCCATCTGCGAAGAGGACCGGACCGATCCGATCAACCCCTATGGCGCCAGCAAGCTGTGCGTGGAGGGTATGCTCCGCGCCTACGCCGCGGCTCACGGAATGGGCTTTGTCTCTCTGCGGTACTTCAACGTCGCCGGCGCCCATCCCGACGGGACCATCGGGGAGGACCACGACCCCGAGACCCACCTGATCCCCCTGACGCTCCAGGTGGCCCTGGGCCAGCGCGAGTCGATCCGAATCTTCGGCGACGACTACGATACGCCCGACGGCACCTGCGTCCGCGACTACATCCACGTGATGGACCTGTCGGCCGCGCACGTGCTGGCGCTGGACGCCATCGAGGACGGGCAGGTGAAGGTGTTCAACCTGGGCAACGGGGAGGGCTTTTCGGTTCGGGAAGTCATCGACACCTGCCGGTCCGTCACGGGCCACGCCATTGCTGCCGAAGTCGGCGAACGCCGCCCGGGCGATCCGCCGTCCCTGGTCGCCTCCTGCGAAAAGGCCACCCAGCAACTCGGATGGCGACGGGAATTCCCCGACCTGGAGACGGTTGTCGCCCACGCCTGGAACTGGCACCGGACCCATCCGGGCGGGTACGACTGAGTCTACTTCTCCGCCGGTGGCGTGGGCTTGGCCTCGCGCAAGGCCGGGGCGATGCTCCGTCCGTCCAGGCCCCCCGGCGTGCGGTCGGCCCGGCCGATCAACTCCAGCATGGTGGGCATCAGGTCGACCATCCGCCCCCAACTGATCGAGGCGCCCGCCGGCAGGTCCGGCCCGGCCCAGACCCATGGGACGATGATCTCATGGCGCAGCAGGCCCCCGTGCCCGCCGCGGTTGACGGGCTCGGTGTGTCCGAAGTCCCACCCGTCCGCCGCGAACAGGGCGATGTCTCCGCTACGGGGCGAGTCGTTCAACTCGATGAGCTGGACGATCAGGTCCGGCCGGTCGGTCTCCGACGAGGCCCAGCGCCACGCTCCGCCCGAGTGATGCTGCCCGTCCATCAGCCGGGCCGTCTTCGCGCAGGCCTGGTAGCCCAGCGGGTCGGCCCCGGCCAGTACGGCATAGCGGTACTTCTTCTTGTCTTCGACGAGCTTGCGGTCGATCACGCCGGTCCCGGACTTGCTCATCACGCGGACGCTGTCGGGGCCCAGGCGGACCACGGCCAGGTCCACGGCCGGATGGCTGACCAGCAGCTTGCTCAGCGCGTCGCGGGGCGCCTCGGCCTCCGGTCGACCGAAGGCGTCGATCTGATCGCCCGTGGGGCGCTCGTGCCACTGCTCGCCGGCGCGGAGGTGGATCGCGCAGCGGCGGTCGCCCCCGGTCACCACCACGGCCCGCGCCTTCCCGAAGTGCGCCAGCCGCTTCTCATAGGCCACGTTCCGGCCGTACCGACGGTCGCACGTGGGGATCTTCAGCGTTCGGCGGAAGTAATCGCCCACGGGGAAGTGCTGCGGCGTGTCCACGAAGCCGTGATCGGAGACGAGCGTCACGTACGTTCGCTCCAGGATGCCCGCGGCCGCGAGGGACTGGCAGATGTGGCCGATCTGGCGGTCCACGTCCAGGAGCATCGCGGTGTACTCATCCGAGCTGGGCCCGTCGGAGTGGCCCAGCGTGTCCGGCGTGACGAAGTAGGCCATGATGAACTTCGGCCAGCGGCCGGCGCGGTTGGCCACATCGGCGATCAACTCGAAGCGGACAGTGGTCAGGCGATTGACCGTTTCGTGGAGGCCGAAGTACCAGGCCACGCCGGCGGAGGCCCAGTTGTCGATGTTGCGCGTGGCCCCGCGGCGGACGGGCGTGAGAATGGTGGCCGTCAGGTCCCCGGAAAGGGCCTCGTAGATCGTTGTCGCCCGGAAGTCCTCGTCCACCTGCTGGTAGGCCTCGATGACGCTGTAGTCATGGTAGATGAGGCTGCCTCGGTCGAACCACTTGTTGCCGACGATACCGTGATGGCCCGGCAGCAGGCCCGTGTTGAACGAGACGTTGTTGGCATAGGTGATGGTCGGCAGCGCCGCCAGCGCCCCGCGGACGGTCACGCCCCGCTCGACGAGGTAACGGGAGATGTTGGGCAGCTTTCCGGCCGCCAGGAGCCGCTGGTAATGCTCGATGTCCAGCCCGTCCACCCAGAAGACCAGCCCGCAGCGGTCGGGCACGACCACTCCCTCGGCCAGTTCGATCCGCGGGGGCGCGTCCGGCGCGCAGCCGGCCAGGGCGGCCGTCGCCGCCAGCAACCCCACGCACAGCAGTGTACCGAACTTCACGACCCACCACCTCTCCATCGCGGCCCGGCGGGGAGGGCAAACTCGTAGATGTGCCACTTGACCATCACACTGTCCGGCAACTCGCGACCGCCCCAGGCGATGGCGTCCAGATGCTCGCCGGTAATCGCGAAATGACTCCGGCCCGGTACGGTTGATTTGCTGGCCGGAGTACATATAATAGTCGCTGAAGTCGCACATGTCTTGATAACTCATTGATATGCGGGAGAAAACGAATGATTCAGGACGACAACGCCCCTCTGCCCGTGGAGCCCCCCGACACCGCGCCACCTCCACTGGAAAGCGCCGATGAGCTGGAGCCCCTGCCGATCGAGGCAGGTGACGAACTCGAACCGCTTCCCCTGGCCGAAGAGGGCGACTCCGACCGATCCGCCAGCAAGATCCAGGCGTTCGGGCGGTCGGCCCTGGCCAGCAAGACCCAGCAGCAGCTCAACCGGTCCATGAACCTCACCGGCACCGGCGCGACCCGCTGCCGCGTGTTCCACTCCAAGATCACCGTGGCCTCCATCGACCACATGGCCGGCCAGATCAACGAGTGGCTCGACGAGAGCGACATCGAGGTCAAGCACGTCGCCGAAGTCGTGGGCGTCATGGAAGGCAAGAAGAACGAGCAGAACCTCATCCTCACGGTCTGGTATTGACCGGGCGGCTCGGCCGGGGCGTCATCATGTCTCGGCCGGTGCGGGGGGCTCCTCAGGGGCCGACAGCGGCAGCGTCAGCGTGAAGGTCGCACCGTGGCCGGGCTCGCTGTCCAGGACGAGCTTGCCCCCCAGCAGGGCCGTCAGATCGCGCGAGATAGCCAACCCCAGCCCGGCCCCGCTGTGCACGCGCGTCATGGAGTCGTCCAGCTGGCGGAACTTCTCGAAGATCAACTGCTGATCGGCGGCGGGAATGCCAGGCCCGGTGTCGGCTACCGAGATCGCCACGCCGGACGGGCCGTTGCCCACCTCCGACACCACCGATGCCGAGACCGTCACCGAACCGCCGGGCGGCGTGAACTTGATCGAGTTGCTCAGCAGGTTGTAGAGGATCTGCTGCACCTTGCCCTGGTCGGTCCGGACGACGGGCAGTTCCTCGGCCAGCTCCAGCCGCAGCTCCAGATGCTTCTTGTCGGCCATCGGGCGAATGAGCTGGGCGAGCGTCTCGCACACCTCGCGGACGGAGACCTTCTCCCGACGCACCTCCGACTTGCCCGCCTCGATCCGGGCCAGGTCCAGCAGGTCGTTGATGATCCCCAGCAGCATCCGCGCCGAGGTCAGGATGTGCGTGGCGTGGCGGCGGCGGCGTTCGTCGTCGGTCTCGCTGAGCAGCTCGCCGAACCCGATGATGCTGTTGAGCGGGGTGCGAAGTTCGTGGGAGACGTTGGCGAGGAACTCGTTCTTGATGCGGTTGGCCTCGTACAGGGCGACGTTTGACTCGGCCATCTCGCTGAGCCGCAGGTCCAGGGCGCGGTTGGCCTGGCGGAGCTTTTCCTGCTGGGTCTGGATGGCGTCGAGCATTTCGTTGAAGCGCCGCCCCAGCCACTCGAACTCATCGCCGGTGGCGACGTCGCTGCGGGAGGTCAGGTCGCCCTCGGCGACGCGGTCGGCCAGGTGGTGGAGGCTGCCCAGCGGCACCAGGATGATGCGCCGGGCGATGGCGTACAGGATGGCGAACGCCAGCAGGGCGGCCAGCACGGCCGCGATGGCGAACACGCCGCGCGTCCACCAGATCAGCCCGGCCGGGCCCGGCGGGAAGGTCACGTCCACCAGCCCGACGAGTTGATCGGGCTGCAAGGCCGGCCCGGGGGCGCCTTGGTGGCAGCGGAGGCAGTCGGCCGAGGCCCGCACCGCCCGCAGACAGCGGTACACGCGTTCGCCCTTCGCGTCCTGCTCGTCGATCACGGCCAGTTGGCGGGTGGGGTTGTTGCGGAAGGTCTCCAGCGCCCGGCGGGTGGCCTCGTCCAACTCGACATCGGCGCCGGGGGCCGGCAGCCGAACGAAGTTCGGCCCACGCCGCCCGGGGTGGTCCTTCGTGAAGTACCGCGCCACCTCACTGGGCGGGACGGGCCGGTCCTTCTGGAGGTGGGGCCAGTGCGTGTCCGCCCACTCGGCCAGGCCCAGGGCGGTGATCTCCAGGGCGGATTCCTCGGCCGCCGCGTCCAGCACGCGCTCGCTCACGTACCACGGCGCCGCCAGCGCCGCGGCAATGATCACCACCACCGCCGCGGCGAACAGCACGCGGAACTTCGCAGCCAGCGAAATACGGACAAACGTCTTGGCCATGACTCGCCCATTCTACCGGATGGCCCGGAGGATGCCACCGGCCGCCTGGGCGGACGGGGCATGTATCGCGCCGGCGGCGCGCGAGATCGCGCGACGTCCGTGCGCGCATGAACTTGCCGCAGGGGTCCGCGATGGTCGAGGTCACCTGAGCCGTTCGATCCGCCAGACGGCGGGCCACAGGCCGGTGACGTCCTCGGGTGGGTATGTCTCGGCCGGGTACTTGTCGTTGAGCGGCTCGAGGCGGATCCCGCCGTCGGCGGCGCGGTAGCGCTTGAAGGTGGTCTCGCCGTCCTCGAAGCGGACGAAGCAGTCGTCGCCGTCGCCCGGCTGGCGGTTGGGCGAGAAGATCACGATGTCACCCTCGGCGTATTTGGGCTGCATCGAGTCGCCCACCACGCGGGCGGCGAAGGCCTGCGCGTCGTGCACGTCGGGGCAGCGGACGTACTCGTCGGCGACGGAGGGCGGATAGTCCATGTCGGTGAAGTGGTGGGGGTAGCCGGCGGCGACCCGGTTGATCACGGGCACGGCCCGGTCGGCGGCGACGGCCTCGGAGATGTTTCCCTCGCGCCGGCGGACGGTCCGCAGGATGGCGTCCACGTCGATCCCCTCGCGGCCGGCCGGACTCCGGTCGGCGGCCAGGCGGCTCAGCACGCTCCGCAGCTTGGCCACCTCGGCCGAGAGCTGGTCGTGCTCGACCCGGACGTCCAACGGCGTCCGCGCCAGATGTGCCAGCCGACGCAGCACGCCCGGCTCAAAACCCAGCGCCTTCTCCAGCCCGTCGATCACGCCGTCGGTGGGAGGGTTCTTCACTCGCTCGGTCTCGATGTTCGACAGATAGGGCTTCGAGATGCCCACCTTCGCGGAGACCTGGTCCTGGGTAAGGCCAAGCTGCTGGCGCCGCTGCCGGAGGATCTTGCCGAGGCTCATCGTGGGTCCCTTTCGCGCTGGCCGGCCCCCGAGGCAGGACGGCCCGGCGCTCATTGTAACGCCCCAAGACCAAAGGAGGGCCGCTTGTTAGGAATTTTTTTAACATACAAACAATTGGCTTGACACAGGCTGTTAACTAGATATCATACACGGGTTCCGTTATGTAAGCCGTTTTCAGTTCAACGCAGAGCGGGGAGTTCAGCCATGCCCATTCGTTTGAAGGAATCCATCGCACGCAGTCGGGAGGTCGTCCGTGATGATCGTATTGTGGAGGGTCGCAGCGAATTCCTGGCGCCGGCGGACCGGGATCTGCTGCGTGCGATCTGGCTGGACGGCCAGCCGACGCAGCGGATGGCGTTGCTGGCGGGCAGCACGCCGCGGCGGGTGCGCTACCGGGTCCGCCAGCTGATCCGGCACATTCATTCCGAGTCGTTCCTGGCGGCGGCGCGGGCCCTGCCCCGGCTGCGGGGCCGGCACGCCGAGCTCGCCCGGCGTCACTTCTGCGAGGGCCTCTCGGAGCGGGCCACGGCACGGGCGATGGTGCTGTCCTACCACGACGTGCGCCAGTTGCTCGCGGAGCTGCGGGTGCTGATTTACCCGTATCGCCACGCGCGGCGTCCGTGGACGGGTCTCAGGCAGCGCCATCGGCGAGGAGCGTGAAGTGGACGGCGTAGAGCTTTCGGCCGTCGGCGGGTCGGTCGGGGTCGGTGGCGTATATCTCGGTCAGGGTGGCGCGGAGGTCGTGTCGGTTGGTGAATCCGTCGGCGGCGACCTCGGCGTCGGTCAGTTCGTCGAGGCGGACCACTCGGACGGCGTCGATGCGGACTCGCCCCAAGCCGGGCACCGTGTGGACAGCGCCCGGGCGGACGCGCCGCCGGTCCCACAGCCGCAGCGTGGTGGTCTTGGCCCCCCGGCGGATGGCGTCGAAGAATCGCTTCTTCATCAGGAGCATGGACCGTGAGTATGTCCGGCTGGCAGATCACCGTCAACGTGGAACTGCCCGCGTGGCGCGCCGGCGGGTCGGACCCCGCCGCCGCCGCGGTCGCCGAGATGTTCGGCCTGCCGGGCGAGGGGGACACCGTCAGGCTGTATCAGGACTTCCGCCTGTCGGTCGCGCCGGGGGAGATCGTCCTGGTGGTCGGTCCCAGCGGGGCGGGCAAGAGCTGCCTGCTGCGGGCGATCGCCTCGGCCGTGCCCGAGGCGGTCTTGCTGGACGGCCGCGCGGTCGCCGGCGATGATCGCCCGGCCGTCGCCTGCCTGGACGACGGCGCCTCGTGGCAGCGGATGCTCGGCCGGCTGTGCGGATGCCAGACCGGCGCCGACGGCGCCCCCGAACTTTCCGAGCGGCTGGAACTGCTCTCCCGTTGCGGGCTGGCCGAGGCGGCGGCGCTGCTCACCCCGGCGGGGCGGCTGTCCGGCGGGCAGGCGTATCGCCTGGCGCTGGCCTCGGCCGTGTGGCGGGCGCTGCGATCGCGCGGGCGGCGGCTGGTGCTGGCAGACGAGTTCGCCGCCGTGCTGGACGACGCCACCGCCGCCGTGCTGGCCGCCCAGACCCGCAAGCTGGTCCACCGCTACCGGCTGGCGATGGTCCTGGCCACGCCGCGCGCGGAACTGGCCGAGGCGCTCGCCCCCGCCCGGACGGTCATCAAGCCGCTGGGCGGGCCGCCGGCGATCGTGCGGGGCTGGCCGAGAACCGGGTCGGTTCCCCCGCGGCGGTGGCGGGTCACGCGCGGGACCATCGCCGATTACCACGACCTGGGGCGCTTTCACTACCTCGCCGGTCCGCCGGCCGCTCACAAGCGCGTCTGGACCGTCCGCGTCCCGCGCCGCCGGCTGACGGCCGGCGAGCCGGACGTGGCTGCCGTGCTGGTCGTCTCCCCGCCCGTGCTTCGCTGCCGCGGGCGGAACGTCGCCACCGCCGGGCGCTACGCGGGGTCCGACCGGCGCGCCGCCACGGCGCGCCTCAACGCGGAGATCGAGTGCATCTCCCGGGTGGTGGTCCATCCGATCTATCGCGGCTGCGGGCTGGCGGTGCGGCTGGTTCGCCGCGCCCTGGCCGAGGCCCAAACCCCCTTCGTCGAGGCCCTCGCCGCCATGGGGGCGGTCCACCCCTTCTTCGAACTGGCGGGCATGACCTGCCACGGCCGGTTCGGCTCAGGCCGAGGATACAGCTATTACCTCGCCCGCCCCCGGCATTGACCGGCGCCCGCGCGAAGCGATACAATCGGTGCGCGCACGGAGGCGCGGTTGAGCCGATACGGGCCCTCCCGGGAACCCCTTGCCTCGATCCGTCCGGGTCTGTAACGTAACAGGCCTTTGATCCGAGCCGAATGGCTTACAGGAATCGCCGCCGATGAAAAGCGACAAGACATCCTCCTGCGGTGAGTGTCCTCTGACGGAGTCCTGCGGTCAGCAGGCGTCCGCCGGCGGTCTGTCCGGTGGCCGTTTGGTCGGCCGGGCGGCCGTGTGCTTTCTGGTGCCGCTGGCGGCGGCGCTGGCGGCGTCCATGGCGGTGAGCGGCCAGACGGCGCGATTCTTGGCGACCGTGGGGGCCTTCGTGGTGACGGCGGGTCTCGTCGCGGCCGTGCGGGGAATGAGGAGAAGGCAGCTTTCATGAGTATCCCGCTCGCCACGGACATCCCCGGTCGGGGCAGCTTCCCCCGCGGCGTCCACCCGGACGACAAGAAGCGGCTGGCCGCCGATGCGGCCGTGGAGGTCCTGCCGACCCCCGCGTCGGTGCTGATCCCGCTGATCCAGCACATCGGGGCGCCCTGCGAGTCGACCGTCAAGCCGCGAACCGAACTGGCCCTGGGCGACGTGGTGGGCGACGTGGGCGCATTCGTGGCCGCGCCCGTGCACGCCTCCGTGGACGGGACCACGGCAGCGGAAACGATCACGACGCTGCCCAACGGCCGGCACGTGCGGGCCGTGCCCATCACCGCCGCCGAAAGCCAGACGCTCGCCGGGAAGGCCCTGTGGGACGATGTCTACGGCGGCGACTGGCCCGCCGACGGGCTCGACGCCCACGGCCCCGAGCAGATCGCCGAGGCGATCCGCGCCGCCGGGCTGGTGGGCATGGGCGGGGCGGGCTTTCCCACTCACGTCAAGCTCACGCGCAACCCCGACCGCCCGGTGGAGGTGCTGCTGGTCAACGGCTGCGAGTGCGAGCCGTACCTGACGGCCGACCACCGGCTGATGATCGAGGCGCCGAGCCCGATCGTAGCCGGGGCGCTGCTGGCGGCCCATGCCGCCGGCGCCGGCCGGGCGATCGCCGTCATCGAGGACAACAAGCCCGAGGCCATTGCCTCGATGCGGCAGGCGGCCGAGGGGACCGGCCTGGAGGTTGTCGCCGTCCACACCAAGTACCCCATGGGCGGCGAGCGGCAATTGATCCAGGCCGTGCTCGCCCGGGAGGTGCCCGTCGGCGGGCTGCCCCTGGACGTGGGCGCGGTGGTGGTGAACGTGGGCACGGCCGCGGCCGTCGCCCGGGCGGTGCTGCGGGGCAAGCCGCTCACCCACCGGGTCATCAGCGTGACCGGCGAGGGTATCGCCACTCCCAAGAACATTCTCGCTCCGGTGGGGGCGAGCTACGGCGACTTGATTTCCTTCTGCGGCGGGCTGACCGACCAGGCCGCCCGGATCATCTCCGGCGGGCCGATGATGGGCTTCACCCTGGCCGACGTGGACACGCCGGTGACCAAGGGCACCTCCGGCATGGTCGTGCTGACCGAGGTCCAGGTCCGCAAGGCGGCCGAGACCGCCTGCATCCGCTGCGGGCGGTGCGTGGACGTGTGCCCGACCCGGCTGGTGCCCACCAAGATCGCCATGGCCGCCAAGCACCACGACTGGGAGCTGGTGCGGCGCTACCACGTCGATGCGTGTATCGAGTGCGGCTGTTGTGCGTACACCTGCCCGGCCAGCATTCCGCTGGTGCAGTTGATCCGCGTGGGCAAGGCCGAGATGCCCAAGGAATAGAGACCAGGGACTAGGCAATAGCAGCAGAACGGTTGAACGAGTTCATGACGGACGACCAGAGCACAACTCAGCAGACAGCACCGGCCCCGGTGATCCATGTAGCGCCGGGCCCGCACCTGTCGAACACGCACCTCAGCACGCGGCGGATGATGATCGACGTGCTGATCGCCCTGGCGCCGATCCTGGCCGTGGCGGGGTGGGTGTTCCGCGGGTACCTGTTGATGCAGTTGGGCATCTGCGTGGCCGGCTGCCTGGCGGCCGAGGCGATTTTTACAGCCATGCGCCGCCGGCCGCTGGCGATCCTCGGCGGCGCCGTGGCGGTGGGGGCGGGGCTATATTTAGAATTCTACGCCGCCGCGGCCGTGCTGGCCGCGGGTGTGATCGCCCTGGCCCTGTGGACCAACCGCAGGGGCGGCGCGTGCACGCTGGGCGACTGCTCCGCGGCCGTCACCGGGGTGATCCTGGCGCTGTCGCTGCCCGGCGCGGCCCCGTGGCACGTCGGACTGATCGGCGCGTTCGTGGCCGTGGGGATCGGCAAGTTCGTCTTCGGCGGGCTGGGGCAGAACATCTTCAACCCCGCCATGGTCGGCCGGGCGTTCGTGATGATCGCCTTCCCGGCCCTGCTGGCCGCAGGCGGATACAAGGTCGCCGCCGATGTCGCCTGGGTCGATACCGTCACGCAGGCCACGCCCATGACCGCCGGCTTCAAGACCGGCGAGGGCTTCGACCTGATCAGGCTGCTGCTGGGCAATACCAACGGCTCACTGGGCGAGACCAGCGCCCTGGCCTGCCTGCTGGGCGGGCTGTACCTGTGCCTCCGCCGCACCGCCTCCTGGGAGATTCCGCTGGGCATGCTGGGTGCGGTGGCCTTGATCGGCGGCGTGTTGAACCTGACGGACCTGTCGGCCGAGTGGACCGTACTGCACCACCTCGCCGGCGGAGCGGTGATGTTCGGGGCGTTCTTCATCGCCACCGACCCGGTCACCAGTCCGCTGACGAGCAAGGGCAAGTTCATCTTCGGGGCCGGCATCGGCGCACTGGTGATGCTGATGCGGACCCTCAGCAGCTACCCCGAGGGCGTGATGTTCAGCGTGCTGCTGATGAACGCGGTGGTTCCGCTGATCAACCGCTGGACGATCCCCCGGCCGGTGGGGGGGACGAAGTAGTCCACGAATGACACGAACGAGAACAATGAGAAACGGCGGATACGTCCGGCAGGCGTGGCTGGTGCTGATGCTGGCCGTGTGTTTCGGCGCGGCCCTGGCGGTGGTCCACGTGGTGCTGAAGGACCGTATCGCCGAGAACGTCCGCAACGAGGTGTACTGCCAGATCCCCTACCTCGTTCCCGGCGCCGACCAGAACCGCACGGAGGAGCTGACGGTTACGGCCGGGCCCGAGGGTAAGGAGAAGAACTACCGGGTGTACAAGGTCGTCGCCGCCGGCGAGGGCGGGCACCTGGGCTGGGTGGTGCGCGCGTCCGGACAGGGATTCGCCGACAAGATCGAGGTGCTGATCGGCCTGGACGTGCCGGCCGAGACCCTCACCGGCCTGTACGTGCTGGACCAGAAGGAGACGCCCGGGCTGGGCAACAAGATCGGCCCGAACTTCCCCTGGGACGACCAGTTCCCCGGCAAGCAGGCCACCGAGCCGCTGACGGTGACCAAGTCGGCCCCGACCGGCAACCAGATCAGGGCCGTCACGGGCGCGACGGTCTCCTCCGAGAGCGTCTGCGAGATCGTCAACAAGGCCCTCAGTGATGTCGCCGCCACACTGGCCGCCAAAGCGAAGGAGAAGGACTAGGCCCCATGGCCAACGACGGACCCACACCACTGGAGCGGTTCATCAACGGCATCCTGCCGGAGAACCCGGTGTATCGGCAGTTGCTGGGGATGTGCCCGACGCTGGCGGTGACCGGCGCGATGAAGCCCGCCATGACCATGGCCGTGGCCGTGGCGTTCGTGATGATCTGCGCGAACCTCATCACCAGCCTGATCCGCAACCTGCTCAAGCCGCACCTGCGGATCCTGGTGTTCACGCTGACGATCGCGACGTTCGTGACCGTCGCCGACCGCTTCCTGGCGGCGTACCTGTACGAGATGAGCAAGGTGCTCGGGCCGTACGTGCCGCTGATCATCGTCAACTGCATCATCATCTGCCGCTGCGAGGTGTGCGCCTCGAAGCAGTCTCCGGCCACGGCCCTTTCCGACGCCGTGGGCCAGTCCATCGGCTTTGCGGTGGCGCTGACGACCATCGCCAGCGTGCGGGAGATCCTCGGTGAGGGCACCTGGTTCGGCCTGAAGCTGATGTGGCAGGGCGAGGCGGGCGAACCGCTGCGGTGGGTGGTGATGCTGCTGCCCCCGGGCGCGTTCCTGACATTGGGGCTGCTGCTGGGCGCGGCCAACTGGATCGGCTCGGCCCGGTCCAAGCCCCCCAGGCTGGAGGCGTAGGCCAGGGAACATGGAATACTTTGGAGAACTCATCCTGATCGCGGTTGGCGCCGCCCTGATCAGCAACTTCGTGCTGAAGTACTTCGTGGGCATCTGCCCGTTTATCGGGGTGTCCCGCCGGGTGGACATGGCCTTCGGGATGGGCTGCGCGGTCACGTTCGTGATCTCGGTAGCGGCCCTGCTGAGTTGGACGTTCACCTACTACCTGCTCCGACCGGCCGCGCCGCTGACGCTGTGGATCTGGCGGATGTTCGACCCCTCGGTCGAGCCGGCCAGCGTCAACCTGAGCATCCTCAACTACATCGTTTACATCTTCGTGATCGCCTCCAGCGTGCAACTGGTGGAGATGTACGTGCGGAAGTTCTTCCCGCACCTGTACAAGTCGTTCGGCGTGTTCCTGCCGCTGATCACGACCAACTGCGCGATCCTGTTCGCCTGCCTGAAGATCATGGGGCAGATCGACGAGGCGATGTGGGGTCTGGACAAGGCGCTGATTCTGGCGGCATTCGGCGGGATCGGCTTCACCATTGCTATTGTGATCATGGCGGGCATTCGCGAGGAGCTGGATCAGTGCGACGTTCCCAAGCCGCTGCGGGGCGCGGGCATTACGTTGATCGTCGCGGGGATTCTGGCTCTGGCGTTCATGGGCTTCACGGGCGTGGATAAGAGCCTCAAGAACAAGCTCTCCCCGCCGGCCGAGGCCGCCGCCCGGACGACGAAGACGGACGCGCCGGAGCTGCCGGCCGGCGACGGTCCCCAGAGGCAACCATGATTGTGGCGCTTGTGATCATCCTGGCCGCGGCGACGATGCTGCTGTTGGCGGTGTTCATGGCCTTCGTGCTGGGCTGGGCCAACCAGGCCTTCCACGTGGAGGTGGACCCGCGGGTCGAGCACGTCAACGAGGTCCTCCCGGGCGCCAACTGCGGCGGCTGCGGGTACGTCGGCTGCAACGAGTACGCCGAGGCCGTCGTGGCGGGCGAGATTCCCCCGGACAAGTGCACCGTCGGCGGCACGAGCTGCGCGACGGCCCTGGCGAAGATCCTGGGCGTGGAGCTGACGCAGTCCTGGCCCCAGCGGCCGGCGGTCCACTGTGCGGCCCATTACGGCAACCGGCTCAAGCGCCACGAGTACCGCGGCGAGCGCACCTGCGCCTCGGCCAACCTGATTGCCGGCGTGCAGGGCTGCACCTACGGCTGCCTGGGCTTCGGCGACTGCGACCGGTCGTGTGCGTTCGACGCCATCGACACGATCGACGGGCTGGCGACGGTCGACTACGAAAAGTGCGTCGGCTGCGGCGCCTGCGAGCGGGCCTGTCCGCGGCACATCATCTCCATGGTGCCATTCAAGGCCAAGCAGATGCTGGTGGTGGCCTGCTCCAACAAGGACCCGGGCAAGCTGGTCCGGTCGGTGTGCGAGGTGGGCTGCATCGGCTGCGGCATCTGCCAGAAGCTGGAAGAGGCCTTCAGTCTTCGGGACAACCTGGCCGGCATCGACTACGAAAAGTACGAGCCGGCCGAGGACATGGCCCACGTCCAGGCCAAGTGTCCGCGGTCGCTGCTGATCCACGTGGGTGTCCCGGCCGAAGAGGAGGCCGAGGAAGTGACCGGCCTGATCGAGGTACACTTCGAGAGCACCGTGGACAAGACCGAATGGCGGGGATGAACCAGCCCAGGGGCCCGGGCCGGACCGATCGCGGGACCCAGAAGCGCCGCCGGGGCATCTGGGGCTGGCCCGTGCGGGTCGTTCGCGTGGCCCTGCTGACCTACCTGGGGCTGGTGGGCGTGTTGTTCGGCTGCCAGTCCTGCCTCATCTACTTCCCCAAGCGCGCGGTGCGCGCCACCCCCGCTCAGGCGGGTCTGGCGTACGAGGAGGTGAACTTTTCGGCCGACGACGGGGTGAAGCTGCACGGCTGGTTCGTTCCGGCCCCCAAGGCCAGGGGGACGGTGCTGATCTGCCACGGCAACGGCGGGAACATATCCCACCGGCTGGACACCATCGCCGTGCTTCGCGGGCTGGGCCTGGACGTGTTCATCTTCGACTACCGCGGCTACGGTCGAAGCCAAGGCCGCCCCACCGAGCAGGGCACCTATCGCGACGCCGAGGCGGCCTGGGATTACCTGGTGAAAACGCGGGGCGCGGACCCGGCCCGGATCGTCATCCTCGGCCGGTCGCTCGGCGGCGCGGTGGCCGCCTACCTCGCCCGCGAGCGGACGCCCGCGGCGCTGATCGTCGAGTCGTCCTTCACCTCCATCCCCGACATCGGGGCCGAGAAGATTCCGATCTTCCCCATCCGGTTGCTCTCACGCTTCGACTACGACACGCGCGGGTACGTCCGGGAGTTGAAATGCCCGCTGCTGGTCATCCACAGCCCCGATGACCGGCTGATCCCGCTGCACCATGGTCAGCGGATCTTCGAGGCCGCCCACAAGCCCAAGCAGTTCGTGGAGATCTCCGGCACGCATAACGAGGGCTTCCTGACTTCCGGGCGGGTCTACTCCGAGGCGGTGGACCGTTTCCTCACGAAGCATCTGCCGGCGACGGCGGCCCCCGGCCCCACCGACGTGCCCGCCGCGGTCGCGCCGCCTCGCGACTACAAGGTCGTTCACGTATTCGTCCCCCTGTGCGACAACCGTCACCAGGGCATCGCGGCGGTCCCGGCCGCTCTGGGCAACGGGCAGGACCCGAAGGGCAATCTCTACTGGGGCGCCATGTACGGCGTGAAGACCTTCTTCGCCCGCTCGGGGCATTGGACGGCGGTGTCGGCGGCGCGGCCTGCCGACGAAGCGATCCTCGCCCGATGCGTCTTCCGCAGCCGCCACGGCGGGGTGTACGTCGTGGCCGACGCCTACGACGGCGCCCGCATGACCGCCGCGCTGACGGACTTCTTCTCCGCCGCGGCCGGCGAGAAGCGCGTCCAGGTCAACGCGTCCGTGGACGGGCGGACGGTGCGCCTGCGCGCGGGCGGGGACGCGGACATGGTCTGCTTCGTCGGGCACAACGGCCTGATGGACGTCCGAATGGAGCAATTTCCCCGGCGGTCCGGGCGACGCGGGCCCGCCAGCGCGGTCGTTCTGGCTTGCAAGAGTGACGCGTACTTCGCCCGGCCCCTGCGACAGGCCGGGGCCGAGCCGCTGATCACGACGTCCGGATTGATGGCGCCGGAGGCGTACACGCTGGATGCGATCGTTCGGAGTTGGGCCGCCGGCCGCTCACCCGCCGAAACGCACCTAGCCGCGGCCGGGGCCTACGCCAAGTACCAGCGATGCAGCCCGGCCGCAGCACGGAGGTTGTTCGTCGCCGGCGGGCGGGGGGCTCAGTCGTCCTCGCCGTAAGCCCGGCGATGCCGCTGTTCGGCCAGGTGCCCGAACATCGCCCCGGCTGCCACGCAGCAGATCACCGTGATGACGGTGGCAATCATAACCTTGGTGGCATCCATTTCCGCGGCGACTTGGCTGCCCCGCAGGCCGGTGATGGCAAAGGCGATTCCCGCCGAGCCGGCCAGGGCGACCCCCAATCCACGCAGGGCGCCGCGCAGCAGCTTGCGGCTACGTGCGGCCAACGGGATCGTGATGGCGACCATCAGGACCGTCAGGGCTGCAGTTGTCTGGTGGGGCCACACGGCCACCATCAGCCGGCCGGCCAGGTAGCTCCCGCCGAAGATGAATGCCCCCACCCACATCCAGCCGGTCTTGTACTTGCGTTTCTTAGCCACGGTCTCGCTCGTTGCCGGTCAGCCCAGTCCGCGCCGCGCGTCGGTGAGCATGCGCTGATGGCTCTTTTCCTCGCGGATGATCCGCCGGATCGCCTCGGCGTCGCGGCCGTCCGCGCCGGCCAGCAGCTCCGAGTAGAACCGCACGGAGTCCGCCTCCATGCGGATGGCCATGTCCATCGCATCGGCCGTGCTGCCGCCGGACGCCACGGCCCGGGCCTCGTCCGGGTCGGGCAGGATCTTCTCGTTGATCAGCGACTGGGTGAAGTCCAACTCCTCGGGCTCCAGCTCCCGCAGGGGCCAGTCGGCCGCGAAGGACTCCCGCAGCCGCTGGAACGTGCGGCGGTGGTCGATCTCGTCGCGCGCCAGCCGGCGGCACATCGAGCGGACCTGTTCGTTCCCGGTGGTCGCCGCCAGGGCCTCGTAGAACATTTCCCCCGTTTCTTCCATTTCCACGGCTATCTGGATGACCTCGTCGCCGGTGAACGCCAACTTCATCAGTGAACTCCTATGTGGTGCAGCCGGGCGGTCAAAGATTGCCGCGCAGATAGGTCAGGGTCTTCTTGTGCTCGATCTCTTCACGGATGATCATGCGGATGGCGTCGGCGTCGGCGTCGGCGCCGGCCGTACCGGGCAGCAACGACGAGTAGAAGCGGACGGCGCTGTCTTCCATGCCGATGGCCATGTCCAGCGCGTCGGCGGCCGTGCCGCGCAGGGCGACCTGCCGGACCTGCTTCGGGTCGGGGATGATCTGGTGACGGACCTCGGTCTCGGCCGCGGCCAGCTCGCCGGCGGACATCTTCCGCGTGGGCCAGTTCCGCCCGTAGTTCTCGTGCATCCGCAGGAAGAGCCGCTGATGGCTCTGCTCCTGGGCGGCCAGCTTCCGGCACACGGCGGAAATCTCCTCGCTGTGGGCGGCGTGGGCCAGGTTCTCGTAGAAGACCCGGCTGGTGTCCTCGATCTCCGCGGCCACCTGGAACACCTCACTGCCTGTGGGCATGTCCATCACGATCGAAGCCTTTCATTCCTGCCGAAAGCGCCGCGGGTGCGGCCGATAACCTCCGGCTCCAGGACATTATAATAGCGGCCGGGTCACGGCCTGTGCTCGGCCGTCACCACGCTGTGGATGCCGCCGCGCGGCGTGAACGTGCCGGTGACCTTCATCGAGCGCGGCTGGCAGGCCGCGGCCAGGTCGTCGAGGATCGCGTTGATCACGTCCTCGTAGAAGATGCCCTCGTTGCGGTAGCTCTGGAGGTAGAACTTGAGGCTCTTGAGTTCGACGCACAACTCGTCGGCCACGTACTCGATCTCGATCGTGCCGAAATCGGGCTGGCCGGTCTTGGGGCAGACGGACGTGAACTCGGCCGCCACGTGCCGGATGACGTAGTCCCGCCCGGGGCGGGGGTTGGGGAACGTCTCGATGTCGGGCCTGGCCATTTCGGGCCTCCTTCCGCACTCCACAGGTTACCCTGCCGCCGGCCTGCCGCCAAGGCGCAGCGGGCTTTACGGACGCCGACCGGGCCGGTAAGCTTCGGTCGTGGCCCAGCGGAGCGATCAACTTGCGGTAGTGCTGCTGTCGGGCGGGCTGGACTCGGCCACGGCCCTGGCCGTCGCCCGGCGCGAGGCCTTCCGCTGCCATGCGCTGACGTTCGATTACGGCCAGCGGCATCGTTTCGAGTTGGATGCCGCCGGACGGGTCGCCGCGGCGCTGGGGGCGGCGGAGCATCGAATCGTCCGGATCGACCTGTCGGCCGAGGGCGGCTTCGGACGAAGCGCCCTGACCGACGAGATCGACGTGCCCAAGCAACCCAAAGACGCCGGCGAGATTCCCCCCACCTACGTGCCTGCCAGGAATACAATTTTCTTGAGCATCGCCTTGGGCTACGCCGAGGTGATCGGGTCGTTCGACATCTTCATCGGCGTCAATGCGGTGGACTACAGCGGGTATCCCGACTGCCGGCCGGCGTTCGTGGAGGCGTTCGAGTCGCTGGCGAACCTGGCCACGGCTGCGGCTGTGGAAGGGCGGGGGCGGTTCCGCATTCACGCTCCGCTGATGGAAATGACCAAGGGGCAGATCATCCGCACCGGCCTGGCGTTGGGCGTGGACTACTCACTGACGCATAGTTGCTACGACCCCTCGGCCGAGGGGCGCGCGTGCGGCCGATGCGACGCCTGCCGGCTCCGGCTGGCGGGATTCGCTGAGGCCGACACGACCGACCCGGTCCGGTATCAGGACCGCGGCGGCTAGCCGACTCCTCGGGGAAAGGAGCGCATCATGTTCTGGAAAACGATGGGAGTCATCTGGACCGTGCTGCTCATGGGCGTCCTGACGACTCTGATGGTCGGTCAGCGTCAGCAGCCGACGGGGGCCGTGGAACCCTCTCCGCAGCCGGGCGCCCCAGACCTGCCAGACGTGCAGGCCTCGGTCCTGGTCGGGGGGTTCTCGGCGGCCGACCGGGCCGCGGCGCCGGTGCTGATGCAGACGCCGGCCTTCGGGGAGGCATTGCTGGCGGACCCGCGCGTCCGGAGCATGTCCCCGGCCGTTCGCAAGCGGCTGGCGAAGGACCTGACCAAATACGTCAGGGCGCGGCGCGTGGGCGACGAGCAGAGCACCTGGTTGGCGGTGGATGCCTCCGGATGCCCCGACGCCACCGTGGCCAGGTTTCTGGCCGTCGCCGCCGGCGGTCAGCTCCGGCAGGAGTTCGCCCGAGCGCGGAAGGCCCAGGCTGGCGCTGAACTCGCGGCACTCGAGAAAAGGCACGTCTACCTCCTGGATACCTGGCATCGCCTCAACGCGGAGGCCATGGCGTGTCTGGGCTCCGCCGTTTCCGCCGAGGGGATGGACGCCAGGATAAACGCGCAGACTCTGGCGGCGGAGCAAGAGAGCCGAAAGGCCAACGCCCAGCGCGCTCAGGCGGAGGCGGCGTGGCAGGCCCACCAGGCGGCCGTCGAGGCGGGGCAGATCAACCTGGACCCGGCCGTCCAACGCGCCCTGGACCAGGACGCCACGTTGCGGGCCTGGGGGACCCTCCAGGCGGAATGGCAACTCGAGGCCCAGGTGGGCGATTTGGTCCAGGCCGCCAAAGCCGTGAAACTCATCGCCGATCGGATCGTCAACCGTCGGGCCGAAGTCGTCAAGTCCGCGGTTGCGGCCCTGGGGCGGGCCAAGGAACGGGCCATGGAGACGGCGAGGGTGCACGCGGTAGGTGTCCATGAGCGCATGGCGATGAGCAAGCTCGAGCTGCGGGACATGGCCCGCCTGGCGGGGAAGGCGCGCGAACTGGAGCAGAAGGCGGCGCTGACGTGGGAGCAGTGGTCCAGACTGGAGCAGCGCATGGCAGAACTGAAAGCGCTGATAGGCGATTCACAGGAAGGCGCTTCAATGGTTCCGGGCCCCCCAGGACGCCTCCGAGACCCGGGAGCCCTTGGAGAATCAGCGAAGTAATGCTTCGTTACGCGATTATCGGCGTCGGCGGATACGCGGCTGAACACATCACGAGGATCGAGACGCACGGGGTGGAGCTGGACTGCGAGCTGGCGGCGGTGGCCGTCCGCCCGGAAGACCGCCTGCCGGGCCAGCGCCCCGAGTTCGAGAGCCGCGGCATCCTCCTGTTCGACAGTGCCGAGGAACTCTACGACGAGATGGCCGGGCAGATCGACGGCGTGATCATCCCCACCCCCATCCACACGCACTGCCGGCTGACCTGTGCGGCCCTGGCGCGCGGGCACAACGTGTATCTCGAGAAGCCTCCGGCCGGGACCGTCCAGGAAGTGGACCGCATGATCGCCGCCGAGGCCGACAGCCAGGGGATGGTCTGTCTGGGCTTTCAGGCGATCTTCAGCGAGTCCATCGAGCTGATCAAGTCGCGCCTCGTCGCCGGCGAGCTGGGGCAGGTGCAGCGGCTTCGCAGTTGGGCGTACTGGTATCGACGGGACGGCTACTACACGCGCAACGACTGGGCCGGCCGGCTGCGCTGCGGCGACGCATGGGTGCTCGACGGCCCGACCCACAATGCCCTGGCTCACCAGGTCGCCAACATGCTGTACCTGGCCGGACCGGCGGGGCGGACCTTCGCGACCCCGCGGCGGGTGCGGGCGGAGCTGTACCACGCGCGGGCGATCGACTCGGAGGACACCTCGGCCGTGGAGATCGTCACGGACACGGGCGCGACGGCATACTTCATCGCCTCCCACGCCACGGCCGGGGGCCATACCGGTCCGTGGATCGAGATCGATTGCACCGGCGGGCACGCGGCCTGGAACATCAAGGGGAGGACGACCATCACCTACGTGGACGGCCGGAGCGAGTCGCTGGAGGCCGATTCCGTCAACCCCGCGCTCGCGGCCTTGGCCGGCTTCGGGCGGGCGGTGCGGGCGGGGGATCCGGGCCTGCTGGCGTGTGACCTGGCGATGGGGCGAAACTTCACGCTGGCGATCAACGGGGCGTTCGAGTCGGCCGGCCGGACGCGGGCGATCCCGTCGGAGTACTGCCGCCGGGCCGGCCAGGGCGGTCGCGCCCGGACGATCGTCGAGGGCCTCAACCAGGCCATCGCTCACTGCGCGGCCGAGGGAAAGCTCTTCTCGGATGTCGGCTGCCCCTGGGCCGAGCCGACCGAGCCGTTCGACCTGACGGACTATGGGGGGTTCCCGCAGCGCTTTGCCGTCGGCGGCTAGCTCACGTCTGCTGGCCCAGGAGTTTCCGGATGGCGGCGGCGACGACGCCGGCCAGGACGCTGGACCCGCCCTCGGTCATGTGCACGCCGTCGTCGCTGAGCATCATTTCGATCCCTTCCGCCAGTAAGGCCGCGTGCAGGTCGGTGACGTGGATGCCGGCCGCCCGCACGACTTCATCGGCCGCGGCGTTGTAGGCCTCCACGTCCGCGTTGTGGCGGTCGAAGTCCTTGACGGCGTTGTGGCGGGCCTCGATTACGGGCGTGCTGGTCGCCCAGATGAGCCGCGCCGTGGTGGCCTGGAGCTGCTCGACAATCCCCCCGAGATTGGCCCGGTACGCCTCCAGCGGGACCTGGTGGACGCGGGAGTCACGCGCGCGCTTTATGTCGTGCAGGCCGCAGTTGAGGTGGATCACGTCGGCGGGGTTCCCGGTCAGCCACTCGGGCAGGTTCGCCAGCACGTTGGCGCTGTCCTGGGCGTTGCCGGGGTTGTGGTCCACGCTGGCCTGCCCGGCCAGCAGCTTGGCCACGAGGGGGGTGTAGCCGATGGAGATCGAATCGCCGATGATCAGCACGCGGGGTGGTTGGCTCATGGTGGGCTGGCTCCCTTGTGCCTAGGCCGTCAGCTTCCGCAGGTATTGGGCGTAGGACGGCAGGGCCACCTCGGCGCCGGGCAGCTCGGGGTGCCACTTTTTCTCCCATTCCAGGGTGATGTAGCCGTCGTAGCCGCCGGCCGTCAGCAGGCCGATCATCTCGGCCAGCGGCACGTCGCCCTCTCCGGCCAGGCAGTACTCGAACTTGCCGTCCTCGGTGAGGCGCGAGTCCTTCACGTGCGTGCCCACGATGTATCGGCCGATGTTGGCGTAGGTCTCCGCGGGGCTCTCCCCGCCCATGCGGAAGGGGTGGTGCAGGTCCCACAGTACGCCGACGTTGGGCCGATCGACGCGGGCGAGCAGCTCGCCCAGCCCGGCGGTGCGGATCCAGTCGTCGTGGGTCTCGACGGCCAGCACGACGTCACGGCCGGCGGCGTCGGCCAGGGCCGTCAGCGCCTCGACGGACGCGTCCACGGCCTCGTCCAACGGCACGTCGCCGAATGCGCCGCCGAACACGCGGATGATCCGGGTCCCGAACCGCCGACACAGGTCGGCGTACTGGACGACTTCCTCGAGGTAGTTCTTGCGGGCCTCGTCGTCCGTGACATACACGCGCGCCCCGCTGGAGAAGCCGGAAACCTCCAGCCCGGCCTGGGCGATTTTCTCGGCCGTCTCGTCCACGGCCGTGGTGAATTCCGGCAGCAGCCAGACCTTCATCTCCTCCCCCAGCCCGCGGAAATCGATGCCGTCATACCCGTTGGCCTGAAGCTGCTGGAGGATCTCGTCCAGCGTCCAGCCCGGGCAGCCCAGCGTGGTGCATGCGATCTTCATCGTGTCTCCCTTCAGCCCTCCGGCGGGCCGCTACGGTAGCAGGGCCTCGGCGGCGGGTCAATCGGGTATTGCGCCCGGCAGGGGGCAGGGCGACGCGCGGGACTCCGACGTTCGCCTCTTCCCGCCGACGGTCAATACGTTAGAATGCCGGGCACATGAGTTCGTCCGTTGCGCCAACGCAGGGGGTGTCGGGTTCGGCTGACTCTCGGCTTCGGCGCCGCGGGCGGGCGCTGCTGCTGACGGAAAGCGCCTTCGCCCGGTGCGTGGGGGCCACCCTGACCGGCACCTTCATGACGGCCATGGTCCTGGCCTTCGGCGGGCGGGTGGACTCGCTGGGCCTGACGCTGGGGGCCGGGCAGGTCGGCGCGGCCGGCATGTTGTTGGCCAACCCCATCATCAATCGCCTGCGCAGCCGGAGGCGGTTCTGCCTGATCTGGCTGGGGGTGGTTCGCACCCTCCGGCTGGTGGTCGCCGCCCTGCCGCTGCTCATCTACGAAGGCGTCGACCCGAGGTCGTTGTACTGGCCCTTCGTCGGCTGCGTGTTCGTCTCGTGGTTCTTCGGCATGAGCGGGGAGGTCTCCCGCCAGAGTTGGATCGCCGCCCTGGTCCCGCCGGCCCGCCGGGGGCGGTTCATTAGTTGGCGGACGATGATCGGCATGCTCGTCCACGCCGCAGTGCTCATCGCCGGCGGCAAGCTGCTGGATCACTCCGAGGCCCTCACCGGCCAGCCGCTGCTGGGCCTGGCCGGGCTGATCAGCTTCGGGGCCGTGATGGGCTGGATCGGCTGGGCGCTGCTGTACTGCACCCCGGAGCCGCCCATGGTCCAGCCGCGCCGCCCGACCGGCCTGCTGCGCTCACTGGCCCTGCCGTTTCGCCGGGCGAGGTTCCGCCCGCTGCTGCTGCTCAGCTCGGCCTCGGCCCTGGCCACGGGCGTCTGCGGGGGCTTCTTCTCCTACTACATGCGGAACCACCTTCAGATGAGCTGGGCCCGGATCGGCTGGGTCGACACGGCGGGGCTGCTGGCGGGCATGATGTGCGCGCCGCTGTTCGGGCGATGGGCGGACCGCTTCGGCGCCCGGCGGGTGCTCACCGTCACCATGATCGTCAAGGGCGTCTTCCCGGCGCTGTGGATCCTGGTGACCCCGACGCTCTGGCCGCTGGCGTTCGTGGTGGTGCTGGCGCGGACGTTCAACTCCGCCGGCCAGGTCTGCCGCCTGCGGCTGTCGATGAACCTCTCGCCCGCCCGCGACCAGGCGGCGTTCCTGGCCATGCACCTGGTGCTCATGTGCCTGGGCGGTGCGGTCGGGGCGGTGAGCGGGGGGCAGCTGTCAGCCTTCCTGGAGCGGGCCCAGTTCGCGCCGGTGGTGGCGGGCTTCCAGGTGGTGCCGCTGCACGTGCTGTTCTTGGTATCGGCGGTGCTGCGGCTGGCGTGCGTGCCGCTGCTGCGATTCATCCGCGAGCCGCGGCGGTCCATGGACGGCGGCGCCTAGCGGCGGCGGACCCGGTAGAGCCCGTCGGCCGGGCTGAACGTCGCGTGGTCGAGCAGCGCTTGCGGGCAGTAGCCGACCACCGGGGAGACGACGTACACCGGCCGATCGCCCACGGCCGAGAAGAACGCGTCGATGTCATCGTCCGGGCTGGGGATCGGCCAGGGCTCGTGGCCTCCCAGCAGCGTCACGTCCGGCCGGCGGTCCCCCAGCCGCTGCGCGACCGCCAGCGGATAGAAGGCGGTGGCGTCGGCGACGATGTAGGCGTCCCTATCCACGCCGTCAGGCGCCAGGACGTCCTCGGTGAAGCGTTCGGCCGAGCGCTCGTCGAACTTCCAGGGCACCAGCCAGTAGCGCGTCTCGTTGCGGTAGGGCAGCGTCCGGGGCCGGGCGATCTGGACCCCGGCCGACGCCGCGACCCGGGTCACCAGGGCATAGGCCACCGGAGCGGCGAGCACCCAGGCGGCGACCAGCAGTCCGGCGGCTTGGCGATATCGCTCCCCGCGGTCCGCCAGTTGCGCCAGACCCACGGCCGCCAGGAGGCTCAGCATCGCCAGCGACGGCAGAACGAACGTGAACTGGTCCGGCACGTTGTAGCGGAGCACGAACAGCAAATGGATGGCCGTCAGGGCGCCCAGCGCGGCCGCCGTCGCCCGACCCGCCCGCCGCCGCAGCGACCACGCACCCAGCACGCACAGCAACTGCGGGCCAAGCACGTTGAGCAGCATCAACATCAGGTTGCCCTTGCCCGTGGCGTTGGGCGCCACGCGCGCGTTGAACACCTTGGCCTGGTAATTGCCGAACAGGGCCGAGCGGACGGTCGCGCCCACGCCCGCGCCGCCGGCGATCTGAATTGCGATCATTGCCAGGTACATGCCGGCGCCCAGCAGATACGCTCCGGCGGCGACAGCCAGCGACCAGGCGGGCAGGCGCTTGCGGGCGACCAGCCCGACGGCCACCACCGCGTATACCGGCAGCGGCAGCAGGGCGAAGTTGTGCACGCAGAGCCCCAGGCCGCTGACCAGCGCCAGCCCGGCCAGTTTGCCCCAGCCCGGACGGCGCAGCAGCGCCACCAGCAGCCACAGTTCCGCGGTGAAGCCCGCCAGCGACCAGGTGTATACTTCGGCCACACTGGCCAGCCACCAGGGCGTATGGGCCAGGGCGATCATGGCGGCGGCGGCGAGTGCGATCCATCGCCGCCCGGT
>SDBT01002541.1_pt1 | contig 32125 bp, 57 predicted proteins | sample 2277101 | NCBI WGS metagenome assembly SDBT01 (sample SAMN10404973, study PRJNA504765) | marine sediment metagenome | isolation source: marine sediment core GS10_PC15, 103 cmbsf | place: Arctic Ocean: Southern Knipovich Ridge | collected 2010 | reverse complement strand
CGTGGAGATCGGGGTGCTTGCGCCAGTAGAAGACCTCGGGGTCGTCATCTCCACAGTCGAAGTCGACTTTCGTTTTGGGCTTGGCCTTGGCCTTGAAGACGTACATGTCGAGTCCCATAGGTTGTTCCCCCTAGACTCCAAGGTGGGCCGCAAGGCTCTCAGCCTTCTCTTGAAGGGCGGCGTAGGTCTTAGCTGCATCTTCGTTGCGGAAGAAAGCAACGGCGCCGTCGACGTCGTTCTTCACTTCCCACCATTCGGAAAGCATTGAGCCTTTGGCGTTTTGGGTGACGGTCCAGGTTGTGGGTACGGCCATATGTCCGATTTGCATATTCATTTTCTCATTGCTCTGCGCTGGAATGTTCGGGTCCACCAGGATTGTTTGAGTGCTCGGATGAAGTCTTCGCACTGACCGTCCTGGTTTTTGGTGGAACAAAGCGGGTAGCGCTTGGCCCACTTGTCGATCGTGTTGCGGTCGTCGTTGTAGTAGCGCGACCTGGAGACGTTCGCCCAATCTAGTTTTACACGGTCGCCGTCTTGGGGGTCGGCTCCTCCCGAGAAGAACAGGCAGCGAATGGGGATCCGGTTCTGCTTGTACTCGTACTCGGTCAGCCACCCGGCGTGGCGGCAGTCGCGGCAGATGACGGGCTCGCCGCGAGTGTGCAGCACGTCGGTGCTGTGGTCTTCGTGATAGACGACCTTGAGCTTTTTCCCCGACTCAGACATCGGAGGGCTGGCTGGTCGTGAACTCTAACTTGTGGCCCCGGAAGCGGCCGAGGTTGTATAGGTGCTTCAAGAGGATGATGACCATCGCCATGGTGAAGAAGCCCGTCAGCCCAGAGTTCTCCGAATACTTGAAGATGGCAGCGGCTCCGCAGGCTCCAAATAGGGAGCCCACGTACCAAGCCTGCTTGGCGGCTAGGGTCTGAAGGTTGGCGATGCTCTCATCGAGCGTCCTTTGCGTTTGTGTTTTCGATAGCTGTTTCATCGGATTTACAAAATGGGCATGCGCAGTACCAGGTCATACAGGCTTCGCATGCATTGTGAACATTGAGCTGTCTCAGCTCTCGGCACCCACCGCAGTAGTCGGGTGGGTACTCGTTGGCAACCCAGTTGGGTGGCGGATATTTTACAGACCGTGCTTCGTCAACCAAGCGTCGAGCATACATCTTCCCATCTCGGTACGCTCGATGTTCGAGTGCTTTGCGTCGATGATGTTGTCATTTGCTCCAGCTACTTGGTAGCCGGAGTGCTTGCCAAGCTGGCGGACGACGGTGACGCAGTGGGGGTAGGTCATCTTGCGAACGTGTTTTTCACGGCGTCGCAGGACGCAGGTCGGATCGAAGACGAAGGCTTGTGCGTGCGCTCCGATGTGAAGGTCCTCGATGGCGTCCAAGACCCAGTGGGCGCCGTAGCTCTTGCCGACCATGATGATGGTGCAACCATCGGCGACGCACTCGCAGCACCACTTGTAGAACCACCGCTTGGCGAGTGGGCCAGCGCCGCCACGAGCGGGTCGACGCGACCGCGTGAGGTAGTAGTCGTATCCAGCCTCAAGCGCGCGTGGGTTCACGATGTCGGCGACGTCAAGGCCAACGCGATTGCCGAGGAAGCCATTGAGCGCAGCGACGGTATGAATAGCCATGCTCTATTATGGCGCGTGGGTTCGACCAATGCCAGGTGGGTTCGCCAGCCATGTCTTCGACATCTTGCCCCGTTCGATCGTTATTCCTCTGGTAACTCTTCGTAGAAGACAACGAGTCCTTCGACCTGTTTACGAATGCTCTTCTTGACCGCCGCGGGCTCATCGTAAGAGTCGACGAAGGCCGAGTCACTGAGTTCATCGAGCGCCTCGATCCCCAGGGGGATGAGGTCTGCGACGTCAGACTCATTGAGTAGACCAGCTTTGTAGCCCCGCTCAATCATGACGGCGGCGGCGCGAATGGCGTCGTAGTCGGGCCTTCTTGAGGTGAAGGCTTTCTTGATCTCCTTGGCCAGAACGCGTCCGGCTCTCAGGCTGTCGATCCAGTCGAGCGCGCCGTCACTGTCGAGTGCGTCAAATCCCCAGGCGCCCATTAGAAGATCTCCTTGTTCATGGGGGGGACCATACCAGCGCTGGTCATCTTGATGGCTTTTCTGGGGCGAGTCTTTCGAGGAAATCGTACTTGCTCTCATGCTGGCCGGCAGCTGCAAGGTTGATGGTGCAGTACTCCTCGAAGGTCCATCCTTCGCCGATGGGATCTCCTATGCCATGCTCGCTGTTGGGGTCCGCGGGGCAGAGGGCCACAAGGCCCTTACCCGACGAATCGTCGAGCACATACAGGAGGGGGCGCTCGTTGTCGGTGATTCGGGTGGAGATGCCGAAGCCGGTGAGGCCTTCGGTGTTGTCCCCGATGAGGTCGCAGAAGATGATGCGCGTCAGGTACGAGGTGTCGCCCCATCGTCCGCGTCCGCGCTTGAGGGCCGCTTGCAGGATGCCCGGCACTGCGTATCCGCACCAGTGGGTGTACAGGAAAACGGGATCTGTGTGATCGCCGGTGACTACAATGTTTGCTCGGTCGCCCATAATAGGTCTCTTGCTTTAGGCAAAAAAATAGCCCGCCCGGGGTCGTGAACCCCATGAAGGACAGCGGCGTGCGAAACAAGGCCCGATGAAAAGCCCCCTCGGGTTTTATATTGCGAGGAACACGCCGCCTCCTTGGCGGACAAAAGCGGAGGGGCGCTAAGGCCCCTGCCGATTAGGCGAACAGGTAGTACTTGGTACCGCGAGCCTTGCCGTAGTAGTTGACGCGGCCATTCGAGATGAGCGCGTCGAGCATATTGCGAGCTTGGTCGGTCGCACCACCTACGACTTTACGCAGGTCGGAGCTGGAGATCCCCGAGTCTTCGTCGACGTGGTTCCCACCCTTGAGGGTCTTGATGATCGAGGCCTCATAGGCCTTGAGCCGGTCGGGGCTCGACAGGTCCATGGAGCTTGCTCCGTTGGACTTACCATTGGTTGCCCGCGGCGGTGCAACCTTCTTGCTGACGCCATTCTTCGGGGTCGACGCTTTGACAGGCGACGGGCGAGTGGGGGCTGGGGGATCATCGGTGATGATGGCGTCGCTGTCGGGCTCCATAGTCCGGGCGAGATTGACAGCTCCTTCGAGGATCTGGCCGATGCTCATATCCTTGAAAGCCTCGAGCAGATACTTGGCTTCCTCTTGTTCGGCAAGGGAGTCGAGGATCTGCCCGATGGTTTGATGGGGGTCGGCGACGACGCTCTTGACGAGCGCAGCGTGACTTGCTGCTCGGATGTTGCCTTCCAGCGAGGTGAAGAAGGAATTTCCTTTTTTAGACATATTGCTTTTCCTGTTGTTTTTGTTTGGGGATGAGGGGCCTAGTCGGCCCAGATTTTCGCGCCAAGATTGTAATAGATGGCGGTGAAGTTGAGGATATCTCTCATAAAGACGGTAGTCCTTTTTGTAAAGGGGTCGTCCATTCTTTTCGGATCGCTGGATATGTTCAGCGTTTTAATGTCATTTTCGACGACCCATTTTACGACCTGTTTTACTTCATATGACCGGGTCGGGTCGCACTCTTTGTATTTTCCCCGGGCATGCCGCAGGGAGATCATGGTTTGCTTGCACAGCGGTGGGATGATGGCCTGAGCCCTGCGCACGATGAGCGTGCCGTCCGCATGCGCGGCGTTCTGGGAACGCGATTGCATGGGGCGCGAAGAGGACCCCTCGACTAAAGCACCAAACTCCGAGGGAGTAAAGTATCTTTCCGGAATCGGAGCGAAATGTCCTGAGCGTCCATTCGGGGCTGTTCCACCCCAGGTGGTACTGAGTTCAATGGCGGCATCGAGGGCCGCGCGCTCGGGCCCTTCGAGGCCGGTCGAGATGAGCTTGAGCATTTGCTCTAGCTAGGCTTCCTCGCGTACCATGGACCACATGGCAGGCAATGCTCTTCCACTTCTCCTCGGCGCCGCGGCAGTCCTATTTCTGATGAAGAAAAAAGACAATGGAGCGACCGATGATGCCGACGCTGGAAGCGATGGCAATGGCGATGGCAATGGGAACGGCAATGGGGATGACGGTGGGAACGGGAACGGCAATGGAACCGATGATGGTGATGATGGGGGCGGCGGCGGTGGGCGCATTACTGGGCTCAAGGGTGCGGGGGGCGCGGAGATAGGCCCGGACACCTGGGGGACTTGCAATCCGGTTGGCCCGGGTAAAGGTGGGACCTCAGCTGCTATCAGCACGAGCGGGATCTGCGTGATTTACTTTAACGACGCGTCCCAGCAGAGGACGGAGGAGAAGTTGGCGGCAGCTTACAGCGCTTTGGATGCAGAGGACAAGGCTGCTATTTGCGCACTTTCCAATACCGACGATCCGCTCAACCCGGTCGATCCGCCCGAGCGTCTGGCGTTCGTCGGCGACGTGACCAAGGAGGTTTGGCCGGCGCTAGATCGACCCGAGGTCGTTTTCCCACCCAAGGATGGGGAGATAAGCGGCCGCGACTTCCCCAGGATAGCCTTTGAAAGAGTGTACGGCGCCTTCGTTTCCAAGCACTGCGGCTTTGCCAACTAAAGCCCACCAAGGACCCTCATGTATATCGATGCGAACAGTACGGACGAAATCCCAAATGCTAAGGGTGAGCTAATCACCCAGCAGACCTTTGCGTTGAGCTGGGCGAGCGCTGCCGGACTTCCAGCCAAAAAGCACTTGTTCACCTCAATGTTGCCCGACGACCAGGACCTCAAGGGCGAGGAGGATTCGTGGTTCAGGGGTGTGGCGAGGGACATCCTTCAGAACCAGCAGACACAGTTGATGAACATGTCAACTGCTGTAAATCAGACATTTTACAACAAGATGGTCTCTTATTCGGACACCGCCTCGGCCGGTATTGGGACCCTCGGTAAGTTCATGCCTGAGATTGGCAACATGGCGGCCGGGCAGATTTCCGGTGAGTTCATGAATATTGGCGGGGACATCCTTGCTGGAATCGGGGGTGATTCCGAGAACAACGGGGCTGCATCGACAGCCATCGCGGCCGTCGAGAGTACGATGAATGCCGCCATCGGCGGGCTGTCAGCCATCACGGCTATCAATCCGATTGTGGGTGCCGTCGTTGCGGCTGGATTTATGATCGCCAAGGCAGCCGCCGCCGAGGGCGAACGACGTCGCCTCGAGCGGGTTGCGAGCGATACTAAGTTCTACGAGTCCCTTACGGGGTTCCCGCAGTTTGATAAGTCGGGTGACGAAATGGCGATGGACGCGGTCCTCGGCCGCATGCCGACCACGGACTGGACAAGCCTGTTTCTTCCTCGCTACAAGCCGGGCAATGAATGGGTTGGCGTCATGCGTCAGACAGGCGTGGAGTTTGCGCCGGGAAATTCGGGAACTCCGCCCGGATGGGGTGAGAGTGTCATCCTCGACGGCGCTGCGTTCGCTGTGAACAAATACAATGGGGCCCTCGGACTTGGGCTTATTCCGGGTACCCAACAAGTCTCAGGCACGCTTCAATCTCGACTGACACCTTTGCAGCTCAGCGAGGCGTACAGCTACCTAGATGCTGGCGGACACGGGGTTATAAATTCCGTGTGGGAGTGGGCGCAGTTGCAGGGTTCGACAGCTGTAGGGGAAGGGGCCGTGGATACGGGGGATTACTATCCCTCGAGCGCTCAGACGATGAGCTTCTTGTGGGGCCACATTCAGACGCAAGGCGCCGCTGGCAACCCGGACCTGTACAAGATTAATTGCCCTGTCGTTGATGGGCAGTGGGGTCAGTACTGCGACGGCGCCTGGGACTACGTCAATGAGCACTGCGGCTGGGACACTTACAACTTCGATATGAAGGGCCATTCGATGGCCAAGCACATCGAGAACGCCTGGCAAAGTCAGGCTCGAAGGCGCCGGATGGTGTCGCAGCAGTCTTGCGCTATCGCCTGCCTGCTTGGCGTGTATCGCTGCCACTCGAAGGAGCTTGGCGGTGGGTTCCTGACAGGGAACCCCAACTATAAGCAAGGCCCAGGGTCGAAGGCCTGTAGGACGAACCTCAACAGCTTCCCGACGGATTGTCGGCAGAACATCCACGACGCCTACATCCATGACACGGTCGTCGAGCTGCACAAGATGCAGTACGAGATGCTGAGCGCGTCACTGGTCTGCGCCTATGTGCGGGCTGACTTTGCCGCGTTCAAGGGCAGCGCCAACGACGGAGGCCAAGGGGCTAACTTGATGACCAAGCTCACGGCCATGCGTACCAAGCTGCTCAATCGACCAGACCAGTGGAAGTATCTGGTTGAGGCAAATGTCCCTCAAGGCGAGATGCATGACGGTGGCGACTGGTATACGCAGCTCAAGGCTGCGGGAGCATTCTCGCTGTCCAAGGGGCTCGCGGGCGTCCCCGGTCAGTCAGGCAGCGGGCTCGAATACGGTCAAGGTGGACTTTCTCTCCAGGCCGGCCAAGGGTTTGAGGACCCAGCACCTCCGGTGATGCAGCTTGTGGGCCGCGTACCGGGTCAGGAGCTGGTGGAGGAGACCGCCTCAGGTCGCAGCAGTGGCGGTGGTAAGGGCATCATCCTCTTGGCTGCCGCGGCCCTGGGCTTCATGGCCATGAGGAATAAGCGGCGCTAGCCGTCGGTCCAAGTGACGCCGCGCTTCTTGCGGTAGGCCGGGATGCCCCGGTCTTGCCGTGCCTTGAAAACGGATTGGGAGGCGCAGCCCAATAGGATGGCAATGGAGGTGTCGGGCATCTTTCCGAGCGGCTCCTTGTCCCAGTCCACCCCGATGGGGGAGCGGTGGCGGCGTTTCTTTTTGACGGGCGTGGACTTTCTGGGTCGCCGGTAGCCGCCGAAGAGTGGGATGTCCCGGCGCTGCCTGGCCTTGCGGACGGCTGCCCCAGTCACCCCTAGCTCTTTGCCCAGGTGTGTGTCGCACATCTTGCCTAGCCGCCCCTCGTTGTCCCAGTCGATACCTTTGGTGAGGGCGAAGCGGGAGGACTCAGCGATGGGGATGCCCAGCCGTATTCGCTGGTGCCGAACAATGCCTGGTTCAACGCCGAGCTTCTTGGCAATCTGCCTGTCGCTAATCTTGCCAAGGGGCTGACGGTCCCAGCGGATCTCGTGGCCAGCCTTGGCTTTCGGCTTGGTCTTCTTCTTTTTCTTTTTAGCCATGCTTTAATCGTTGACCCATTGTTGGGGTTTCGGGCGGTAGGGTGGGATGTCGCGTTCACCTCGGGCCTTGCAGACAGAGGAGACGCTGCACCCGAGCATGAGCGCGAGGAGCCTGTCCGGCTCTTTCCCAAGCGGCTCCTTGTCCCAATCGATCTTCGCATGCTTGCGCGCTGAGTCCTGAAGCTCAATGCCTCGGCGCTTGCGTGCGCTGTAGACGGTGTGCGCGGTGACGTCAAGTCTGTCAGCTAGATCTCGGTCGGGGACTTCGCCAAGCGGCTGGTCATCCCAAGTGATGCCCTTCTTTTTGTACTTGGCGCCCTTATCGGAGACGCCGATGCCGCGCTTGATTCGCTGGGCGCGGACGAGGCCGGCTCTGACTCCAAGTTTGATGCTTATTTGGCGGTCGGACTCTTCGCCTAGCGGCTCCTTGTCCCAGTCGATAGCGATCTTGGAAACCTTCGTCTCCGCCTTGTTTTTCTTCCGTGGGTCCGGGGACCCATGGAGTTCAGTGTACGAGGCAATGCCACGGCGCTTGCGCGCCATGATGACGGTGACGGAGTTGACACCGTGCTTGGTTGCGAGGGTTCGGTCGGGCACGTCGCCGAGCGGCTCCTTGTCCCAGTCGATGCCCTTTTGGATGTACCTCTTGCCTTTTGCGGAGGGGGAGATGCCTCGCTCCTCGCGGGCTCTTTGGACACGCAGGCGGGTAACGCCCAGCTTGCGCGCGATGAAGGTGTCGGTCTTGATGCCGAGTGGTTCTTGGTCCCAATTCACTTTTCGCCATTCACCCATGCAGCGCCCCTATTCGTTGAGCCAAAGCGTCTTCTTTCTCCTACGCCCACACGCAGGGATGTCCCGCTTGGTGCGGGCGCGGTAGACGGAGGTTTGCGAGGAGCCAATCATCAACGCGAGGGTGCCATCGGGCAGCTCACCTAAGGGTTCCTTGTCCCATTCAATGTGCACCTGATTGCCAGTGGTGATGTCCCGGGTGCGGGGCCTTCCGCGGCTGTGGGCCTGGATGCCCCGGCGCGCGCGGGCCCTCCCGACGGACTGTGGCGATCAGCCAAGCGCCTTGGCGAGCGCCGTGTCCGGAATCTTGCCCAGTCGCACCTCGTTATCCCAGTCGATTCCCGAAAGCCGCTGGCGCCCGAACGGAGGGATGCCAAGCCTATTCCTATGGCGTAATACGGTCTGCGTGGACAGGCTTAGCTCCATAGCAAGATTTCTGTCGGAGATCTTTCCCAGTCGCACCTCGTTATCCCAGTCGACGCCGCTTCGGTTTCTGTATCCGCCAAAGGGCGCGATGCCGAGAAGGTGGCGATGTCGGAAGACGGTGGATTCCGCGCAGCCGAGTTTTCTGGCAACGTCGGCATCAGACATCTTGCCCAACGGTTGCTTCTTCCAATCGGCGCCCGAGGCACCTCGTCCGCCAACCCCTATGGCGGCCGGGGTGCCTCGCTTGATGCGCGCGCGCCGGACCCTGTCGGCGCTGCAACGCAGTCGTCGCGCGATCGAGCGATCGGATTTTTCGCCGAGTGGCCACTTGTCCCAGTTGATGTTTCTGCGTCGATTCTTCACTGGTTTAGCCATACGCCTCGCTTTCTATGCGCAGGGATGCCTCGCTCATTGCGGGCACGGGCGACGGCCGATACGCCGACGCCGTTCATCAAAGCGATGAGCTTGTCCGACTCCTTGCCGAGCGGCTCCTTGTCCCAGTCGATACCCAGCTTGTGGACTCGGTGGGCTGGGATGTTGAGCCTTCCGCGGGCCATACGAACGGAGGTGATGGATATGCCGAGATCATCAGCTATCACGGTGTCGCTTTGCTCACCGAGCGGCTGCGCATCCCAGTCAGTCCCATTGCATTTGTTGTCGCCAATGGGGCAGGCGGGTATGCCACGGAGCTTACGAGCCTTTTTGACGGTCGAACGGGTGACGCCGAGCTTTTGGGCCAAGGCGTAGTCGGAGACTTTACCGAGGGGGTGCTCGTCCCATTTGTGGGACATCCGTCGGTAGACGGAGATGTTGCGTTTGCGCCGCGCGTCGCGGACGGCTTTGGGGGAAACGCCTGCCTCCGCAGCGATGTCCGTGTCGGGCTTTTGTCCTAGCGGATAGTTGTCCCAATCAATATGTTTGGGACCGCGTGAGGGAGCCATGAAGGGGCCTATGCCCCGACGGCTACGAGCCTGTCGCACCTGTGATGTCAGGCAGCCAAGGTGTCGGGCAATCTCGCCATCGGACACCTCGCCCAGCGGCATGTCGTCCCAGTTGATCAGGCTACTCCCGCTCCTCACCCAGTTTGCCTTTCGTCCAACGGTCCTCAATCATCTGCGCGATTTCGCCGGCGTGGTCGCGGCGCTTGTCTTCGTAGAGGTTGATCATCTTCTCCGTTGAGTGGCCTGTGTGCTTCATGGCTTTGCGTGTGTCGCCGTCCGTAATCTCTAGGGCTTCGGTCGCGGCAAAGTGCCGGAAGGCATGCGGGTGCAACTTTGCCATGCCGGCCTTGTCGCCGATGCGTCGGATGATTTTGTAGGCGCTCGGATGGGTGAGGCGCCCGCCCGCTTTATCCTCGCGCAAGTCGAAGTTAGAGAACACAGGCCCGGCATGAGAGCCACGCTCTTTTACCCAATCCTTCAAAGCTGCAAGTGTGGCAGTTGGAATGGTGCGTCTATCTCGCTTGACGCGCTTGCCTTTGCGCAGTACCGAGGCTGTCTTGCGCCTAAAGTCTAGGTGCTCTATGTCCAAGGACAGGCACTCATTGATGCGCAGGGCCATGAACGAGAGCATGTAGACCAGAGCTTTGTTCCTGGCAGCCGTCAGCCCCTTGAGGTCATCAGTCACCCGTAACACTTCTTCAAACTGTTCGGGCGTGGGCCCCTCCACCTCCTTTAAGGATTCTTGTGGGGGGCCTTCTGTCTCCAAAGTCCAGTCGATCCACTGGGCCCGGTAGGCGGTCTTGACGTAGAACTTCAATGCCGAGAGCCGAATGCGAATGGTCGATGGCGACATGCCATTGTCTTCGAGCCATCCCATGTATTCGAGCACGCGCAGGTCGGCGTCCAAGCGCTCGAGGCTCAGCAGGTAGCCAAGCGCGTCCTTGGGCACGCTCATCTCCATGTACTTAGCGAAGCTAGCAATGGCCGCTTCGTAGGCGCGCACGGTCGATTTGGACTTCTGACTCAGGGCCGCCGCGAAGAGTCGCTGCGCCTTTTCGACGTAGCCAGCCCGCGCAAGGTCCGCGGGCTTGGGCCGGTCGGTGACTACAAGCTCCGTGTGCCAAGAGGGGAGACGCTCGTCGTCGTCGTCGTCAACAGCCATCGCGGGAGCGTAGCACAGGCTTCACCCTCGGCGCACTCTATCGTGCTAGCCTAAGGCCGTGACGGTCCATCGAATCATCGGAAACTACATGCCATCGAGTCGACTGGATGGCGTCGTGTTCATGTTCGTGCTGCTGGTCGTGATGCCCATCGACAACTTCTTTTCGCAGTTCAAGTAAGGCCTTCGTCGGGCAGCCTCTATTTCGGGGCTGTGCGTACACCGTAATGGTCGTCGCACAAGGTGGAGATCCAGCTCGTACTCCGAGTCTCGCCTGGCTTGCCACAGACCTCGCAGGTCTTGGCGGATTTTTCTTCCGCAGCCTCAATGAGTTCTTCGGAGCCATCGACTTCTGCGCCGTTCATGTAGAAGCGCAGCGTCCCATACTTCTCCTTAATCTGGCCAATCGTGTAGAGCGTGCAGCGCTCGCCATCGCCATAATCTTCGTACCGGTCGCCTTCGGGCATGGCGTCGATGAGGGCCTCAACGCCCTTGCAAAGCTCGGCTATGAGATCGAACCAGCCGTCTTTGCACTCGAAGCAGTAGCTGTCCTTACCATCGAAAAGGAGAGGGCAGCTTTGCACCAGGCCGTCCCAGGCCTTTTGGACCTGGTCTGGTTCTATATTCGAGTTGCCCATGGCCATCTTTCTACATGCCGAGCTGTACGATGTCGATCGTCCAGCTGCCCAGTGCGTTAGTCTGGATGTAATAGGTGCCGGCCTTGGCTTGGAACGACGAGCCGGATCCGGGCCCCGTTTGGTTCGCGGGGATGCCGATCGCCGCCTCCCCGCCATTGGCGTCGTAGAGGTACACCCCAAAATAGTCGCCGTCGGCTGTCCATTGGATCTCCCAGTTCGACTGGACTGTGAAGGGGCGCATCGTCGATGCGCCTTTGCCTGAGAAACTCTTGATGGTGACATCCTCCTTGGGGGCTGGGGGTGGCGCCGGTGCTGGCGCGGGAGCTTGCTCTGGCTGCGCATCGCTGTAGATGTCCGCGATACGTTGGTCGACGGCTTGCTGAGTGGCAGCGGCTGTCCTGGATTCTTCGGCGCCCAACTTGGCGACAATGACCACGACGACGCAAAGGGCGGCGATGGCGATGAAGATGGATGTGATTACGTTTTTCATGGTGTTGCTCTCTTTTGTTTTAGGTGGCCTCGTCGAGGGGTTGGGGGCAGCGCTCGGGTTTGTCCGGGATGAAGCCATAGCGGTCCATGCAGTTGTCACACCACCACTCTTCGTGAACGATCGCCCAGCCGTCACCCTCAGGGGGCTCCTGCGTGCTGCGCTTGCAGTCTGTGGTTCCGGGGGCCGCTGTGCAGTCGGTTTGTTTGTCGGTCATGTAGCTATCCGAACCTGGCTTTTCCGATGTTGTAGGATTCAACGAGACGCTCCATGTTCCCGGGGCGGCCACCCTTATCAGGGTGGTGGACGAGGGCCATCTTACGGTAGGCGGCCTTGACCTCTTTGAGCGACGAGGGGTGGGACGCAAACCCTAGCACGCGCCACCACGAGTTGCCTTGCAGAGCTGCTGTAGAGATGGGCGGGACTTCCTTACCAGCCTTCCATTCGCAGAACATGCGGGCCCGCTTGAGATCTTCTTTGTGGCCCCCGTATTGAGACAGGAGGAAGATGCCCATGATGGGAAGCGGGAGCATCATGCCGATTGCCGCCCCGCGTATTACGTTTGAGAAGTCCTCCGCGGCCTTAAGGGTTTCAGCCTTGGCGTGCCATGATTGTGCCCTCTCCAAGACGAGCCCACGCAGAACGCGGCCCCCATCCATGGGGAGCATCGGGAACATATTGAAGAGGCCCAGGACTAAGTTGACCTGGCCGAACAAGAGCATCGTGTCCGAAGGAATGCCCAGTATCATCAGCACGCTGGCGCCGAAAAAGCCGATGGCGGCGAGAGAGAAACTGGCGAGGGGGCCGACAAGTCCGATCTCCCACTCGACCCGCGGCCGGCTGATGAAGATGTCGTCGTCGCGGTTGACGAGCATTTCGGCATAACCACCGGCGCCGGTCAGGAGTACGCGCTGAGTCTTGATGCCATGCGCCCGCCCACGAAAGATGTGGGCGTACTCGTGGAGCATCAGGCTAAGGAAGGCGATGGGTACAACGGCGATGCCGTACATCATGGCGGCTATGGCCGCGACCAAGATCGTTGAGGGCCGGGCGGCAACGGGAGTGCCCCACAGCTCGCCTAGGTCGGTGGTCTTTTCTGCCTCGAACTTGCCCGCGCGTCGAAAGGATTCTTTTCCGAACTCCCACGCCTGCTTGGCAAGGCCAAGGTAGTCGACGTCCTTAATTCTTTGGAGCGCGTTTTGAAGCACAGGTTTTCATCATCTCAACCGACGCCTGAATGCATGCCGGTTCATTGTCACCGTCGGCGCGGATGATGCAATTCTCCGTTATGTCAGCGACGTCCTTTGTGCACCGATCGGGATTCATCAGAATCTCAGTGGTGCAGTAACCTGTGATGGAAAGGATGAGGCAGCAGAAGACGAGGGCGATGGACCGGGTCATATGCCGGGTGGGGTCGACGGTGGTTTGGTCAGACATAGGTGACTCCTGAGCTTCAACTGGATTAGGCCGCGTCTATTTCACGGGCGCGAGAGCGGGCGACAATGCGTTCAATCCAGGCATTCTCTTCCGGAGAAAGAATGGGCCCGGCTGGCTTAGTCGGTTTCTGAGACGGAAAGTTGTGGAAGTGCCGCCGGAAATACTGGGTCCGGCCCGTTCGGGTTTTAGCGCTGCGGCTCACTTCCCGGTCTCCCAGACGAGGAGGTGATTGCCGTGTGCGTTGAAGGATACTCCGCAGCCATGGTGGATTGGCTTGGCATTGGGAGGGCTCTCCATCATCCGCTTGCAGCGTGGGCACCGGAACTCGGTGCTGGATCTCTGGAGCCAGCCGGAGAAGAGCACGCTGCTTTCGGCTTTGTGGGTCTCCATGAAATCGGAGACGAGGAAACTTTCGGTTGCGCCCTTTGGGTTTGTGGATGGGGTCCAGTGTATGTATGGCGGAGCGGGGCTTTTCAGCCTTCCAAAGAACCCGGGTTTCTTTGGCTTTGCCTTGGCCTTTAGCTCCACGCTCGGCTCATCGGTTTCAAATCCGTGAAGGGGACAGATACTCTGGTACCAGCCCCACCGCTTCCCGTCGCCGCCGCGTCCTGCTCCGTAGGAGTTGTCGAGCACAGGGCACGTGCATCCCTCGAGACAAGCGGCCGGGGACCCGGGGTGTGGCGTTGCTATGGCTTCACTCTTATTTCGCATCTTCTTGCTCCGCGGCGAGCCGGGTTAGCTCGATGTACCGTGCCTCAACGGCGGCGACGTCGTCCCATTCTTCCTTGAGTTCTTCGTGCATCCTGACGAGCGCCGTATAGGTCGGCGGCTTGAACTTGGGGATGCCTCGGAATTTGCGTGCTCGACTTACCGAGCTGACGGACTTGAGCCCTAGCCTTCTCTGGAGAACTCGGTCCGCCATCTGCCCAAGTGGCTGGTCGTCCCACTCGATGCCACGCTTGGCCCTGGCGGGTGCGGTGTGCCCCTCCTCGACGAAGGCTGGTATACCGCGCCGCCGCCTGGCGCCGCCTACTGAGCTGGGCTTGACGCCGAGTTCATAGGCAATGTCGATGTCGGACTTGGTTCCGAATGCAGCTCCGGTCCAGTCGAAGTGCTCATGTTCGAGCTTGCTCTTTTTGTATGTGGGTATGCCACGTTTGAGACGAGCATTGCGGATCGTGGCATGGTGAATGCCGAACTTCTTGGACAGGGCGCTGTCCGTCGTCGTCCCCAGGGGGATGTTGTCCCAGTCATGCTTGTCCCTATTCCCCATGCTTCACCCCTAGCGCAGCGTTGGCGATGACGGCGATGACGGCGAGCCCCGCGACGGCGGTAACGAAGGCGCCGCCGAGGAATGCCTTATAGGTCAGCGAGATGAAGAGTCCGGTGAGGATGCCTCGGAAATAGTAGCTCCGTCGTGAGTTCATAGTGTTCCTTTCAGTGAATGGTGTGGCCGACCCACACGCCGGTGTCCTGATTGAAGTCTTCGTCGAGGTCGACGGTGATGTCGTACTCGGTGCGCAGGTAGGCCAAGATGACAGCCGCCTCTGTGATGTCGCAACCCATGGACCTGGAGACGGCCGAGGCCTTATAGCTGAAACGCGAGACCAATGAGAACTTCATGGCGCGTCCGCCGATGCGCTCTCGGTTCTTGTAGAGGACGACAAGTAGTTCGCGCTCGCTGAGCCTGATGATGTCCAGGTCGTATCTGGTGCAGTTTCCCGGCTCAAGTGTGACGCGATTTAGGGTGTTGGAGTTTCTCACCCGTCCTCCATCTTCCCTGGTTTGGGAGACCCCTTTAGGCCCCGAGGTCCAAACAGGTAGGCCAAGTAGCTTAAGACCTTCTGGCTCGACTCTTTGACCCTGCGCTGCCGCTCTTCTTCTTTAGCGGCAATCTCAGCGTAGAGTTCGCCGATGAGTTCAGCTTGGCTTTTGTTTTTCATGCGCCCTTGGCCTTCTTTCGGGGCATGACGTCGGGCTCCACTTCCTGGAAGTCATATCCGAAGTTAGATGGCTCGGCATCATAGTCGGCAGACCACTCACACTCGTCGTTATCGATGATGTCTCGCGCCTCTCGGTGTGCGGTGGGCTCATCCTCGGCCGCGACGGTGAAGGAGGCCTCCTCGCGTACCCAGCGAGACACGGAGAACTCGTAGGTCTTCTTTTTCTCGGTTTTGTTTCTCATTCAAACTGCTCACAGACTGGGTCGTCAATGACCTGGCAGGCCATCTCGGCGAGACCCTCGGGACCAATGGTGACCCACAATCCGACGGCCATGAGGAGGTCAAGCATGAGCCACGCTTTGAATGCCTCCTTTAGTTTGGATTGGGGTTTGGGATTGAAGTCGTAGTCGTTTTCCATATTTCGACAATTCTCGGTGGGTGAACGAGGTCATAGCTCCCGTCCATGCTGGCCGCGTTGATATAGGTGCAGCCGTCTTGTTCAAGGACTCCGGCGCCCTCGTGGATGTGCCCGAAGATGTGGATCTTCGGATTGACGCGTTCGAGGGCCGTGGCCATCTCTTTGCAGCCGACGTGGATAAGCGAGCGCCTCGACAGGCCAAAGGTAGGGTGCCATTCGGCGCACTCATCCATGATGCCAAGCGGCGGCCCATGCGTGATGAGCACATCGGTGTCGTCAGGAATGCGGGCCCACTTGTTCGCAAGTGCCATGCCTCTCGGCAGGTTGAAATGCCAGTTGTTGAACTCGGGCTGCCAAGGGGAACCCCAGAACTTGACGCCATCAATCTCGCAGCCGGAGTCCTGGAGATAGGTGAAGCTGGAGTTCATGTGCTCCATGTACTGCGCGCACCATTCGGGGTCGGTCTCAAACAGGCCGTCGTGGTTCCCGGCGATGAGGATCTTACGAGGGTGCGGCTGCGCCTCAAACCAATCGAGGAATCCACGCACGCTCTCCTTGTTACGACGATGGGAGAAGTCACCGGCGTGGACGAGGACATCGCCCTCAGGAAGCTCGAGTTCCTCGTGGCCGCAGTGTGTGTCGGATATGGCAACGATCTTCATAGCGGTCTACTTGAAATAGTCACGGATGGCCACCTCGACCGTGACGCTAAATGGGCCGTCGTGGTCTTTGTCAGGGTGGTCACTCACCCAATCGTGCCAAAGGTTATCTGCCGAGCCGTCACTAATTTGGAGTGCCTTCTTGCGGCCCATCTTTTTGACCAGGTCGGTCACGTCGAAGTTGTAGGCACCGTCAATGTCCACGGCGCAGTCGTCGATCCACGCCTGGGGCTGGAAGTAGGCGACAATAGTTTTCTTGTTCATAGCGGAACTCGTTTGTCGGGGTTGCGCTTGTAGTACGCAAGCCACTCGTTGTAGCAGTCTGTCCGGACGTCCTCGTGGACCTGCATGTAGGCCTGCCTCTGCTCATGCGTCCATGCAAGAAAGACAGTATCTCCCCCGCTCTGGTAGCCGTCGAGCTGTTCCCGGTGAAGGGCGTCGAGACGGATGGGTTCCATGAGCCACTGCTCACAACCTTCGAGAACGGGCTCGGGATTCTTCTCGCTTCGGTTCCTAGCCATCGCTATCCGTACACAACACGGCCTTGTCTTTCATGAACGAGGTTGCCTATGACGCAGAGCTGGCCGAGGTCGTCAGGACCCTGGCCCTGCCAGGTGACTTCCCCGTCGAGGATGAGCCCCCACGGCTTCAAGAAGTTCTCGATGATGTACACGAGCCAAGCGGTGTACTCGTAGAACTTCTCCCCGCCATCCCACTCGATGCCATGTCGGTCTTCGGTGGGCGTCCATTGGCACCAGAGGCCGGGTTGACCGGCGGGTGCTGTGCTGTATTCGAGGACGTCGTCCCCGCTCTCCTGTCCAGCGAATCCAGTCTCGCTCACGAAGTAGCCGCCTTCGTCGCCAGCCGGCAGGCGCACCGCCATCCGTAGGGGGTCGGCGCGCTTCGCCGTCTTCTTAGCATTCCTTTTGATTCGCCGCGTCGAGGCGAATGCGGTTAGGTATGCGGCCTGGTCCTCGGAAAGCGGCTTATTGAGTTGAAATCTGCCTTCAAAATCGGTGGTGTATCCCATGTTGTTTTTTCAGTTGTGGCATTGGAGGCTATCTTGCGACCCGCAAGGTAATGGAGATGCGTCCGCGCGTCGCGCCCAGAGGCGACAAGAGTGGGGCCGGAATAATGCGTTCGATGGTGTGGTAGGCCAAGCGGGTATTGCCTTCGAGCACGGTGATGGCACCGCTTTCGAGCTGGCACCTGTGGATGGGGCTATCCTCATCGAGGCGCAGGGCCCACGAGCAGTCATCGCCCAAGGAGATCGTCACGATGGGGAGGGTGTGGTCTCGCTCAGCCAGGTCCTGGTGCCAGCCGAGCGATGCGTCGGCGTCGTACCAGTTCAAGATGGCGGAGTCCCACGGATGCTTGCCGACGGCGTCGTCGGCTACCTTGGTCCAACGCGCGGGTAACGCAGGCCATGCGCGACCGCCCCGCTGCGTGGGGTCGTATCGATAGTCGCCATCGCCCACCCAGCCGTAGGAACCGGCAGCCGAGACCCGCACTCGCATGGGTGCACCTCCCGGCGTTGTGGGGCGCACCAGCGGCGCCTGACGCAGTACAGCGCGGGCGTCGCCCAGGAGGAGTCGCTGGTGCGCTGGGGAGATCTGGCAGCGCACGCTGGCTTGGGCGATATTGGTAGCCATCTAGTCCCGTTGTAAGACCCATTTGGCGGCGCGGTAGGTCCGGCACTTGGTGCATGGGCAGCATTGGCTAGTGACGCCATCTGCGGACACACGCGGCATCTCGTCGCCGCCGTCGCGGTCGGTCATGGTGATGTGCTGCTGCAAAACTGCGCGAAGCGCGTCGCGCTCCTGGGCCATCCTGCGCAGCTCGCTTCGGGCTGCACGAAGCTGTCGTTGTAGAGGGGTCAGCGCGGTCACACCCAGGTGGTACCAAACTCGCTGGGGATCTTGAAATAGTTGCCGCAATCCATACAGTAAAGCTGACCACTCGTCCTGTCGGGTGAGTCCATTTCGATGGACGCAGAGTCCACCTCAATCCCGCTGTCTGACACCAAGATGAAGAAGTTGGCCTGTACCATCTTCCTCATGAGCATTTCGTCGGTGCTTGCGTTCCCGCAATGCGGGCACTTGAGAACGGGCTGACTTTCGCTTGTATTGCGTGCCATGGCTACTCGTATTTAACCCGCATGTCCCCGGCCTTGAAAGTGTGGAAGCACGACTTGCAGGTGAAGGGCTCGTTCAATCCTTCGCCGCCACCCCAGTCGACCTCGCCTTCCTCAAATTCGACGGTGGCGAGCCCCTCTGTGATATCCACATGGTAGGAGCACAGGAGGGACTCCGTGTAATCGAGCCCCTCGGTGCTCTTACAATTGGGGCAGGCGAAGTTCTTCTTTTCGGGAGGTGCCTTCTTTTTAGCTGCGACTTCAGTTTTGTTTCTCGCCATGGGCTCTTCTTTCTATCATCCAAATAGGACTTCGTTTTCCTGGCCGATGCCTGTCCCGGACTCGAAGACACCGTCGCTGTGTAGCTCATATGTCTCCCAGAATACCCATCTTGGAGCGAAGGTGAGAATGGTTGCATGGGTCTCAGCTCGCGGCCACGACTCGGTGGGGGGAGGCGTTTCGCAGATGGCAACTCCTTCGAGGAAGGCGTCGTGTTGATTGTTGTCGTGCAACCACTGCAAGAGCGGGCCTGCCGCATGGAAGGCCTGATGGTCCTCAGACTGGCGCTTGATGGAAATGATGCCGGGGTCTTCTTTTTTTAGTTGCTCGAGTCGTCGCCAGCTGCGAACACAGATGTCGGCGAACGCTTGGTCCCAAGGGACCAGCAGCGCAAGCTCGTCGTCGTCCATTGGGCTGTGGCAATACAAGAGCAGATGCGTGGCGCCTTGGGCGACGGGCATTTCTTCACTTTTATTTCGGGCCATACGCCCTCCTTTGTTTTGCGCGCAAAAGTAGCGCTTTGTAAAGTCCTACTCTTCTTCGTAGGCCCAGGTGATGCCGCGATGAATGTCGCTCACGGCCTGCCGCGAAATGCCGAAGTGGTCAGCAATTTCTTGCTGAGTCATCAGGCCCTTCATCTCCAAGACCTCATCGACCTCGTCTTCGCTAAGCAAGGAAGACGCATTGCGCTCACCTCTGGCATCGGTGCCATGGCGCAGCTTGTCCTTGCTGTTGTCCTTCTCGGTTCCGTACTCGAGGTTGGAAAGACGGGGATGCTTTCGTACTCCGTCTTTATGCCTGACTACCAGCCGGCCCACCCGCCCTCCAGCCTTGGGGGCTTTGGGCTTGGGCAGGAAGGCTCTTCCGACAAGAAGGTGGGTGGCGATGACTTCTTTTTTACCCTTCTTGTTTTGAAGGGTGACGCGCATGTAGCCGTCTTTGCCGACGCGTTGGCGCATCAGCTTGGGACGCTTACGCGGAGGGGAATGTTGGTTGGCCCCTTTGTAGGTCCGGACGCGACCCTTGTCGGACACCTCATAAGAGGGGAATCCAGGTGTCGGTCTCCATCGCTCGCGAGGTTGGCGCGCACTAGCCACGGCCGCATTATACGGTCAGGGCTAGTTGCTTGTCCATCCATGCGAAGCGCCCGGAGGTCACTGCCATTGCGCCAAGGGTCCTCTGGTCTTCGATGCTCAAGGCGTCGTAGGTGTTGTGGACCTCAACTGCAAAGCTAGGGTTCATGGCGCAGCCCGGGTTCAGGTTGCCCATCTTGTCCGGCCAATAGCCGTGGAGCGCGGCGTAGTAAGCCTCAATAAGACGACGCCGCGGGTGCTCGCTTTTGTTCCGCGGCATTGGCCTCAGGAGTTGTACTTCCTGTCGAAATCGGTATCGCTGTGAGAGAGATAGACGAAGACCTCGATGAACGCGATGAACACAGGAATGAAGGTCCAGCAGAAGAAGAGGTAGACGAGCCCCAGGACAGGTTGGCCGAGGTAGAATTTGTGCGCCCCGAGCCCGCCCAGTAAAAAGGCCAGAAGGGCGGCAGTGCCCTTCGTTCGGTTGCCAGTCTTCTGCGGCGTCTGCTGCTGCATCTGCTGCATCTGCTGCATCTGCTGCATTTGCAACATCTGCGCTTGCATCTGCAAGATCTGCTGGGGGGTCATTTCGGGTTGGGGGGTCATGGGATCGTTTGACATTTTCGATTCTTTTCTGGCGGGGAGGATTTAGGGGTGGCGGGTGTCCCTGGGATTAGCTTCGTTTCCCATGGGAGGGTAGCATCGTAGAGGTCGATGCTGGTGCTGCCGCCGCAACCACAGTCGCAATCACAGTTGCAGCTAAGCTCGAGCTTTTCGGTATTGAAGATGGCGGCGAGGCCTTTGAGCCAAAGGAGGTTGAACTCGCTTGTGTCGACTTCCAAGGAGATGATGGCGCCACCGGTGGTCTTGTCAATCGTGCAGGACCGCACGGTCCCTGCGAAGCCATGTTCACGCATGTGCTCTTTGACGCGTGTCTTGTTGGTCTTAGCCATTAGTCATCTCACAGCTCTTGTGAATTGTTGTCCACGTACTCGTCGAACTCTGCGTCCAGGTTTACGAAGTCGCGCTGTAGATTGCGCATGAACACAACGGTCGCCCACTCGAAGCCCCACACGGCGCCATTGTCGAGGAGGTCCACGGTGCCCCCGCAGTCCAGGCACAGGAGATGTTGGACCATGTAGAGGCCAGTGGTCTCGCAGGCACCGCAGTCCTGGCACTTCACCCACCATGCGCTTGGGGAGCACGGGATGGGCTTGGGCTCCGGCGGCGGTGCTGTCGGGATCTCACTTTGATTTCTGGGCATCGAGGAACTCCTTGTAAGCGCTGCGGTAGGCGATGCGCAGCATGTGGCCCAGGCTCCGATATTCGGGTCGGTGTCTATCGTCGATTTGGGACACGGTTCCCATGGCCTGGGATTGTAGGAATCGCAGCACCTCGGGGTGGACGCCTTCGATGGTGGGAGTTTTCTCAGACTGATTTCGTGCCACTGGCCTCTTCCTTGGGCTCAGGCAGCGTGAACCAGTCGCTGCCCGTGACGGAAAGTTTCCTAAGGAACAGCTCGAACATGGCCGTGAACTGCTCCTGGAACACCTTCGGGTCTATCTCTTTCTCACTCCTGTTGCGCGCCACTACAGGACCTCCTCGCCGTCACGCGTGTGGATGGGGAACGGGTACTCGCCCTCCTTGAACACGCGGATGCCGGGTACCGGCTTGGCCGTGAAGGCTGAGATGTCGTTTGGGTTCACCTCCATGTGCACGGGCGCATCCGGGTACTTGTCGCGGACGTCTGGGGGGATGTGGTAATCGCAGAAGGTCTCGGAGAAGTAATCGACGTAGAACTTCAGCTCTTGGCCCGCGTGCATGTAGAGGGTGATCTCGAAGAGGAAGCCTCTGGGTGGCTCCAGACGCGCAGGTTTATTTTCGTGTTCAGACACTTCTATCCGGATTTGACGAAGGGCTTGTAGCCCTTGGAGTACTTGATGCCATTGAGGCACCTGTCCTCCCAGGCTTCATGGTTGGACACGGGAGTGTGCTTGTCGAAGAACTCAGGGTCGGCGGCACGGATGCCGGTGCGGACGACCTCATCGATGTCGTCGCTGATAAAGATCTCCACCTCTCCGTGTTCGAGTGAGTTGTATCCGCGGTGATCTCTCGGGTCGATGTCGACTGAGCTGACGTCGAAGGTCACCGTCTCGTCAGTGACGGCCTTGACGGTGAGGCAGTATCGGCGCCCGTGGATGTTGTCGGGCCAATCCATCCCCGTCGAGATCTTGCTTCGGAATCGATGGGTCGTGCCCAAGCTCTTTTCAAAGCTGGCCTTGTGGTCCTCTTTTGTCTTAGGCATCGGTTCCTAGGTGTGGCAATCGACCATGGCGACAGTCGTGTCTCCGGGAAGGCTCTTGTACAGGGCGTGAATCTTCAGGTTCCAGGTGCGCGCGGCGGGGTCGTCGATGCGCGTGCCCGAGCTACCATCCTCTTGGCCAATCCATTCGCCATTATGAATGATGGCGAATGGGACCAAGACGCTCCCCTTGCAGAGCGTCACGTAGGCCTCCTCGTCGAAGCCAAAGGTATCAGCCGGGCAGCCCCATCCGATTTTTTTAAGCTTCTTGTAGGCGACAATAGCTGGCTGTTCCTGGTAGGCCTTACGCTCCAGCATGGTTACGGTTGAGTAGTCGTCTCCACAAACGGCACTCCAAGAAGTCGGCCGAGGGTGCTTTAGGAAGACATCCTTCCAGCGCGCGAAGGACTCGCGGGCATACCCCTCCGCTTCGCGCTCACAGCGCTCGAAGTCGATGTCTTTGAGGCAGGTGCTATCGGCGACATGCTTCTTCTCGTAGTTGGCGTCGGGGCCCTTGCCATCTCTGATGGCTATGCTCTCGGAGGTGCCGGGCTCTCCCAAGTGCGACTTTGGTTCGTAGGTCACGCTTTCCTTTAGGGGGAAGTATCCACGCCAGCGTCCGCCCAATACCCACCAATCCCACTGTCCTTTGGGATTGGATGTGGAAGACTCCATGACCTTGCCGTCTCGAGCGAAGTAGGATTCCCCCCAGTCTTTGCTGAGGAGCTTCGCAAGGCGTTCGGGGCTAGGGTTGCGACCCTTCATGCCCGATTCTTTTGCGAGCTTGTGGGCGTGCTTTATGGAGAAGTCGGAGACTTCGATTTCGCAAGGCTCGACCTCCAGGTTCTCGTTGAAAGGTTCGAGTGCGGCGTCGAGGTCCTCCTCGCCGAATACGATGACGGTAAAATGGCTCATGATTCTTTGGTTTCCTTCTCCAAAATAAACTCGTCGAAAAGCTCTCGGAACAGATCGTGTTCTTCGAGCTTTTCGACGAGCCGCCAGATGGGGATGGCTCTAAACTTGGTGTCTCGCAGGATGAGGTCAAGAGGGGATGTCCCATTCGTGAGGGCTTCTAGCGTGGGCTCGTCGAGCGTTTCGACGGGGACCAGCAGGGCCTCACTATAGGTCGTCGCCTTGTTGTCGCGTGATCCATCAGCGATCACGTAGAGATCTTCGTATGTGTCCATAGTGCCCCCGGTAGGACTCGAACCTACGACATCCGACTTAGAAGGTCGGCACTCTATCCAGCTGAGTTACGGGAGCAGGTGCGGGCTAGAAGAGCGCAAAGGGAGCCGGGAACTCACCGTGCTTGTAGAAGTGCCAAGCGGTGGCCGCAGCCATTACAACTCACTCCTGACATACTCGACGGTTCTCTTGCCGACCTTCCCGTCACAGTACTCTCCGTCATCATCACGTAGAGCTTTCGCCCTTGCATCCTTGGCATTGTCGGCTTCCACCTCAACGACCTTGTACTCACGCATCAGACGACTCATCCCGACTTCGAATTTCATCGATCCTCCCTGCATACACATATTCTGCCGAGAGGAACCCATCTCCCGCAGTTACACTTTGATTGCGTGGCATTTTCTCAGCTCCTCTTGAGCGAGCTTGTTTCGTCGGTAGCGCCGGAAATCTCGATCCCAGCGGTTCGTGATTTCCGTGTCCATCTCTAAGTAGACCTTCTTGTCTGCGTCGGAGAGCGCCTGGTACAAGCCGTCGCGTGGAGTTTTGACACCTAAGGCGTCCGAGCGCAAGACGTGCATCAACGCATCTGAGATGCTTTCGATGGTGGGCTCTTGTTCGCTGCGGTTACGTGCCATTAGGCGCTCCACCCCTCGAGGTCGGCACAGTTGCGCATCTGCTCGACGAGGGTGTAGGGCTTGAAGCGGCCGGCGTCGTCTTTTTCATCGGGCCCAAGCTCGTGGAAGATGAAGCGTTCGGCATTGCGCAGCTCGAAGATGATGACGGGCACCTTCCCGGAGCGACGGCTGTCGAGGGTGCGGAAGCCATCGACCACGCCGAAGCCGCCTACGATGACGATGGAGCCGGTGACGTCATCATGGTCGTAGATGGAGCGATGGCTGCGGTCGACTTCACGGACGTCCATCTCCGCGACCCATCGCTTGAAGCGACTGGACACGAGTCTGCGAACGTCGACAATGAAGCCGCCGCGCTGGAAGTATTTGACGGGCATTAGATGCCGGGTCGTCGAGCATCTTTGAGGAGGTCGGTAGTGGCCGTTGCAAGGTCGGCCTTGGTATCTTCGCAGTGCTTGTCGGCAAGTACCTGGGCGTCGTCACGCGATCGGGCAGGCATTCTCTCGAACTGCAAGGTAGCTTTGGCAATGCGGGCCTCGATGTGGATATCGAGGGCATCGAGGAACTTGGCGGAAGGGGTCTGTGTGCTCATGAGGGCTCCATGGTAATCCTCGGAGACCAGGTTTATAGGCCTGGCCTCCGAGGTCGTCAGTTGGGCAGGAGGTTAACGAATTCGATTCGGTACGTTACCTGCCCTGGCTTTTCGCATTTGGAGTGGCTGATGGTCATCGATTGTATTTCGAATTGCGTAAGTCTCACTTTTTGGGTGATCATCCTACGCGCAAACACCAGCAGATGGTCCCGCGTTGTCTCCGCGGGTACCATCAGTTTGACCGATCTCGTAGTCGTCCTGGGCATCAAAAGATGAAGGCGATTACGAGACTGATGGCAATGGCGCCAGCTACCAACTTGGGCAGCTTGTTCCAGAAGTCAGTGCTCTTGAACAGGGCACTGAGTTCATTCTTTTCTTTGCCGTTGAGCTGAGTATAGATCTCTTGCTCGGTTTCGTCGAGGTGCATAAACCCCTCCTTTCTTTGGTTGTAATGAGCGCGTCTAACGACGGGCTCGGGTTTTGGGCCACTTCTCGTGTTCCGAGAACTTCAGCTGCCCAACAGTGCTGCCTTGCAAGAAGGCATTCCACGCCTTGATCGTAATCGCCAAGACCCAGGTCTTTTTGCGCCGGACGCCGGTGACGCTAAGCGCACCCACAAGTGTCTTGCGCAGTTTGTACGTCGGGTCGCTCTTGTTCAGATTTTCGCCTGAGGTGAGCTGCTCGAAGAACTCCTTCGCTTTCGTCCGGTTCTTCTGAGCGAGGAAGACGTACAGAGCCACGAAGACAGCGGGGGGCTTGCAGATGCTTGGCCCATCGTCTTCGCGCACGGCATTGCATGCTTCGGTCAGGAGGTCGTCATTTTCGACGACGTAGTCGAGGATCTCAATGTGAGCCCTCTTGAGTCCGAGGTTCGGCTTGAACCCCTCGATGCCGCCATCGACTTCGTCAATGGCTAGGATCACCCGTGTGGCCGCAGACTTGCGGTTCGACTGGCTGTATCCCTCGCGGCCGACAATGTCGCCGCCTGTGCGGACTACGCCCTGATCGATGGTTCCGAAGCACTCGTCTTCGGGGCCACGAACAACAACCGTCTGAAAGGTCGCGCCAGAGTTGACGCAGGCTTGCAGCCGATGTTGCCCATCCAAGATGACGCCTTCATTGGAGATTACAATGGTTTTGCCATTGAGCTTCCAGGCGCCACTGGACATAATCCGGGCGTAGAAATCGACGGTCTTTTGACGGACGCGGCGATTGTTCGTATTTGACTCAAGGTATATTTGAGCCTTCTTCGGTGTGATGGTCTCCACTTTGGAGGTAATGGATTGTTTTCCCATATGGCTTCCTTGGTTGTGGTTGAAAAGTGACCCGAAAAGTGGGGCCTATACAGTTGAGGGTCCTCCCCCATTGACAAGGTTCGCCATGGATTCAGCGATCTTGTCCTTGAAGACTTGTAATGGTTCGACCAAATGCGATTGCTCGTGTCGTTCCGCGGCTTTGATGGCCTGGTGGATTAGACGCAACTCTTGCAGTCTGGAGCTGAACTCCGCCCGACTGCCGCTAGCTACACGACCGTCCTTGAGAGCGGCCTTAAAATCTTCCCGGCGCTTCCGTTCCCGCAGCTCTAGCAGTTCGCTTTCGTTGTCAGCAATGCGCTCTTGAACAGAGCGCCGCTTACGCTTCTTTTGCATGCGGTCCTTTCATGGATTTTGTTGTAATGAAAGGCAGAGTATACGCTGCCTAAGCCTGCGGGGGACGGGCATCATCCCGCACAGGCATTTCAAAGTCAAGGTTATGGCTTCAGAGGAAGCGAGTCTTGAGACGCTACTCTGCATTTGCGTCTCCGCGCCACCACCCAGACGATCCCAACTGGGATCGCACCGGGGATGGCGAACATGGCCGTCCATCGAAGTAGGGTGAAAATCACCGGAAACATGTCAGATGGAGGCGAGGTGGTGGAGGGCTGGCGGGGCGGCCCGCTTTGGGCCCGACCCTTTTGTTTTCCTTTTGGTTTGCATCAGGAAAAACATGACGTGGTGTCATTGTACCAGGTGAGCGGGGAGTCATAGAGTGGGCTAACCCGCGCCCGTTCGTTTCACTATTGCCTCGGGCCGCACCTTCAATCTGAGCCGGATTACCATTCCGGGCCAATCGGCTACGGAGCACAGCGCGACCAGTTCTTTTGTTGAGGGTCGGTAGGTGTAGACCGTTTGATCTGACTTACGAATGCGGAACTGCACTCCAGATTCGTCCGTGTAGATGCTATGGGTGAAGTCGGCCAACTCGAACTTTTTCTGAGGTTGAGGGTGGTGAGCAGCATCAGGGTCGAGACCACAATGCAGAGGGACCAGAGGATTGGGTTTACCAACTTCGTGGGGCTTCCTTTGAACAAAAGTCGAGTACAGCAGACGGCGCATCGACATGGTCGAGTTCATCCACGCATTGATGGACGAACTCGAGCCGCTTGTCTGCCCGCTCCAGATATTCCCGGTGTCGCCTCTGGGCTTGGTCCATCGAGGTGCCGACGCGCTTGAACTCCTCACGCTCCCAGCATCTGCCTGCCTTGAGGCAGATAGGGATGGTGAGCAGAGCGGTTACGAGGGCGCCAAAGATGAAACTTTCCACGGGGCTAATCTTCTTTTGGGTCTCGGTGTCTGGGGCTGGCATTGTCTAGGCCTATTCCGCCGCCGCAGCGATCTCGTCGGCGTGTCGTTTGAGCCGAACTTCCTGGTCGTCTCCCAACAGAGTCATAAAGCGAAGGCAGACGCTGTACTCGACCAAGGTGCGCTCGCCAACGAGCCAAGCCTTGACCTCTCGGGCAGCCAGTGCGCCGGCGATGAACCCGCAGTGGAAGGTGGATTTGGCGGTACACTTGACCTCGAGAGCTTCGCCTTCGAGCGTGGGTGCATACCATTCACTGTCCTCCTTGGGAACCACCGAGAGGATGGTCAGGACCTCGGCGCCCATGCGTGGGTCCACGAAGAGTTTGCACACATCGGGGTCGATGGTCTTCCAGACTCCCTTGCGTGCGGCAAGGCTGTCGAGCGCGGTGATGACCACTTCCGAGTTGTTCGACGAGGCCTCCGTGTAGAACTCCTTGTGCACCGTGACGGTGCACCAGGGCGCTTGTCCGCGCAGCAAGTTCTTGAGTGCGTCGACCTTGAGGCTGCCGAGGTGGCGTGGGCCGTACATCTGCGGGCCCATGTTCTCCTCGTTGACCACGTCGGCATCCCAGATGTGCATCTTCTTGACGCCCATCTTGGCGAGCGAGAGTGCGAGCGGCGCACCGATGCCTCCGGCGCCAATGATGGTCACCTCGAGTTCAGCAAGTTCCTTGCCGGGGATGATGTCGCGGAATCTTGAAAAGGGACTGACGGTCTTCTCTTCGTCAGTGGTTGAGTCATCTGTTTTTGTGTCGGTCATGATTAGCCTCCGAGCCTTTCGCCGAGAGCTGCTTCGGCTTCTTCAGCGGTGAGGAGGTGGTCGGTCTGGGCTTGGGCCAGCGCCGCCTCGACGGATAGTTCGTTGTCCATTACGGATTGGGCCAAGCCATCCAATCCAGCTGAAACGGCATGCGAGTTCATTCGCGTGCCCATGTCTGCGTCGGGGACGGTGTCATGGCGGACGTCAACGTCCGCCTCGACACCGTCGCCCTCATCCTCCGATGCCTCCGCTGTCTCCTCAGAGGCGGCGTCCATGCCGGCTGTACCCTCGTCCTCTTGGGCCTCTCGACCGACTTCGTTTCCGGCGGAGTCGATTTCCGGAATATCGGGCCAGTCGTAATCGTCGTCGTCGCTGCCGGTCATATCGACGAAAGGGATGCGGGTCTGCTGGGTCCCCCCTTCTTCAGTGAGTTCCTGCTCGAAGCCGTCGATGGCTTCCTGACCCTGAGGGTCGGTCTCGTAGTCTCCCCTGCTACGAACGCCCTCGGTGCTGAAATCGTCAGCGTCGGTTGCCCCCGTAAAGGTGAAGTCTCCGAACTCCTGGCCATCCGTGCGGCACCAGGCAATCCAGTCCTCTTCGACTTGGTCTTCACGAAGGCTGAAGAGAGACATAATGCGGTCTTGAAGCCCGGCCGATTCATCGTCACCGGTGATGGGGGCTAGCTGACTTGCGGGTTTTGATGATGACGTTGAAGACGTCGTCTTTGTCGAGTTCTGGTTCTTCCAGCCACCAGGGGGCGGGTAGGGTCCTTGGCCATGGCTTCTGTGCTGGTAAGGCGACCGCATGGTGTAACCCATCTTTGACGAAGTCGCCTTGAACAGTTCGATGCCCTTCTTTTCCTCGGTGTCGGTGAGGTAGGGAACATAGAGCTGCAAGTCTGCCGTGATCTGTAATCGCGGAGCCTTGGAGTCAATCCGGCATTTCGCATTCTCTCCCTTTTGGTCGAACACAATCGAGACACACCAGTCGCCTGTCAAGAAGCGGTTGATGCAGTCGTCATCGATGCTCGACCAAAATGTCGCGCTTTCGCCAAAGCCAGGATGGCTGTGTGTCCAGCAACGGATCTCACTGGGGTCGACCCGACCCTTCGTGTGGACCAGCTCCCCGTCAAAGCCTTCGCCGTCCAGCTTGATCATGAGCTGGATCTGGGCGTCATCGTCCATGTCGACGCCGCCGCTAGTGCCTTGGTGTTTGACGGCGTAAGCGTCGGTGACAAAGATGTTTCCATCCTCCTCTACGGCGCGGCCGAGGCAGGTGAACTCATAACCTTGTTTGCCAGCAAGCTGGGCCCACATGGCCATGAGGTAATAGGCCTTCGGGTAAATCCAAACCACTGGAAGCGGATCGGACCGAAGTTCCTTGACTGTTGATTTTCCTCCTGAAATTCCCATCGTATTGTTTCCTTTTTGTTTCGTGTGTTGTTCGGGTGCCGAGGTCTAGCTCGCGGCACTGGTTTGGGTGATGCCCGTTTCTACATCACAAACGGGACAAGTTTCTCTATCGTCGTAGGACCAACACGAGTTGTGTTGTTCACAACGACCGTGTTCGTCCCAGTCAACTCGGACGGTGCAGGACTGGCAGATATAAGGACATGGCTGCCCCTCCACATGGTCGTCATTACACGGGTTGCAGAACCATGTACTCACAGGGGTCCAGTTGCCAATGCGGCAGTAGGCATCGCCTGCTTGGTAGCCAGTCTTGAGGAAGATGGCCGTAGCGAAGATGAACTCGAGGGGGTCAATGTTTCTGGCCAAGGCCTCAGCCATGCGACTACCACCACCCCAACAGATACTCCCGTCCTCGCCGTGCGACACATGCGGATGCACGTGTCCATGTTGTGACTTGTTCTCGCAGCCACGAACAGGGTGCACGGTGACGTTGAAGGCGCCGCGCCCTGTCCACGTCAGCTTGATGTTCATCGGTCCAAGTGGCTGATTCGCAATCTCGAACTCATTGAGCGTGAGAGTCAGCGTGTTGTTCCGATGCTTGAGCGTGCCATGCTGCGTGATGAGTTCGAGGTTGCCCTCGAGCGTGGCTATGTACTTGGCCTCACTCATCGTGTCGTAATAGGCCATGGTCTCGTAGACCTGCCCGAGCGATCCAACCAACTCATTGAGTTGGCCTTGCACTCGTGAGATAGCCGCCATCTTGTTGCGGACGTCTCCGTCGAAGGCGTTCTTCTTGGAAGCAACTCGAGAGTAGAGAGATGCCGCAAGGTCCGTGACGACATTGGGGTCTCGGTATTCCCGAAAGAATGGAGCTATCTTATCGAGAAGGAGTTGGAGCCCGTTCTCAGGAGCTTCACCTGTGCGCGGTGTCCCGGAGACGTAGCGCGTCGCGCAGGGATCGAAATGGAAGTCCATTCCGGTCCGGTACTTCGTGGCAAAGTGATTGCCATCGTCGCACTGAAAGTTACCAAGGACGTCCTCCTCGAATCCGACGGGATGAACCGGAGCCTGGCCGGGTCGCAAGATGACGTAGTTGCCACCGAGCAAAGCGTTGTACTCCCGAGAGTGGCTCTCAGTCTCCTGCGGTGACCATAGTCGAATCCATGGCGCGCCTTGAGATGGGTCGGAAAAGATGGGTCGACCGATCTCCTCTTCCATGGCTGTGATCCAGTCCCGAAGAAGGTTGGAATGCCAGGGCGCACCACACTCTGAAAGCGGCGGCTCGTCCTCATGTTCCAATCTCGTGATGAACGAGTCGGCGGTGCCGTGCAGCCGCATCCTATCGAGGCGACGATAGACGCCTTCGGGAAAGTGTCGTCGCCGGTAGTAGGACGCCTCGAAGCCTTTGTCGTCATTGGTCCATTGGTTGAACGCATGCTCCTCAGAGCTTGAGCTGTGGAATCCAGCCCGACGGACGTTGTCCTCTGCGACCCACACGCTTCGGCCTTGCTGGTGGTTCCCATTGGTCGGTTGCCAGCAGGAGAACTTCACCCACGTCTGGTAGGCGAACGCATCCGGGTCGGTGATCGGGTTCTCAAAGCTCGACTCGTCCGGTGAGCCGGCCTCGACTTCGTTGTAACCGCGACCCATGGCGTCGGGGCCGTAGGCAGGTTCGCCTGCTGGCGTCCATGCGCTCGAGAAGACATTCTCTGGCCAGCGGTCATAGCGGTACAGCGAATGGCTGATCTCCAAGGCTGAGTTTGGGTTGCCGGGCAGGTCGGCCCCGTCGGCTCCCACGCGATTGACGAACGCATCCTCATGCTCGAAGTAAGACTGACGCTGATCCTCTGTCCTGGCAAAGTGGAACGTGCCTTCTCCCGAGGCATTGAGGTCGTGGTCATTCCAGAACCACCACTCCTGTGTGGACTGCGTGACCGTGCGAGCGTGCACGATGCTGACCGAGATGTCCGATGCGTGGACGAGGTCGATGTTACGAACGTAGTCCAGGCCTAGCCGCGCTGGTGCGACCAAGTCGCGGTGTCGTCCGATTACCACCCCGACGATGCTGCCGGGGATCTGTGTGTTCTCACCCTCGTGCCGGTAGCTATCGATGAGTCGGTAGAGTCCCGCTGGCCAAGCCGACTGTCGGTAGTAGGCGACGCAGTAATCCTCGGGGTTGGACCCGACGCTTCGGTGAGTCAGCTCTCCTTGAACTTCTTCGTTTGCGTCATTCGACAGATACAAGATGCTGTCCGAGACAGTATCTTCGATGAAGTCACACTCGCCGGTGGAGCTGAAGACCCAAAGCGGAAGACTGTTCGACCCATTCTCCATGGCATCGAGCGTCTTCGACAAGCTCGCAGGTCGACTCCACTCTGTGCTCTCGATGGTGAAAGATCGAGGCCCACGGATGTGGGGTACACAGAAGTCCTGGAATGACGTGTGGGGATTGCGAGGCCAGATCGATATGTCTGGCACCTCGGAGTTGTCGTAGTCGAAGTCGACCTTGTAGTAGTACAGCTCCGCTACTTCATCGAGAAGCTCAGGCGCTGGGTCATCCGGACCTGCTGGTCCCGGCGCACGCGTCACCTCGAATGATTCGTCTTGCAAAGATCGGAATACATTCGCGGGCCACTCGGGGCGCCGGAAGTAGTTGTGCCACTGAGCGACATCAATGGCTTCTTGGAAGCACCAGATGTCGTTCGTCGAGCGGTCCCCTACCGAGTTCTCGAGGGTGAAGGACAGACCCAAGGTGCCGTCGGGCACCTCCATGATGTCCGTATCGACGTATACCCAAAGCGGGGGGCCGTTCCCATTATCGACGTAGGTGAAGAAGTCGGCTGGATTGTTCGGTTGATTTGTGAGCACTGCGTTTGCAGCTCCTTTCACTTAAGCAGAAAAAGGGCGCCTCCGAAGAGACGCCCTTTTTAGGGTTGGGGGTGGTGGACTAGCGCCCGCCGTCGACCTTCGGAGCACCCGCGAGGGTCATGCCCGAGGACAAGGTCAGGGTCTTGGCGGAGCCGACGGGGGTGCCGTTGGCGTACCAGGAGCTGACCTTGTTGAGCGGGAAATCGCG